>ERZ779861.27-NODE-27-length-217771-cov-11.901762_pt1 | contig 217771 bp, 159 predicted proteins | sample MGYA00511558_ERZ779861 | MGnify/ENA primary metagenome ERZ779861 (study PRJEB29588, sample SAMEA2163432) | human gut metagenome | biome: human gut; feature: human-associated habitat; material: faeces | place: Denmark | collected 2008/2010 ...
GAATCAACGACTTCGGCAAGGTAACCGGTCTCCCTGTTTTGAAGGACTATACGGTAGTGGCTAAAAGGAAATGGTTGTATGGTGATTCTGTAACAAGTGCTGAAACTGGCTCTATTGTTTCTAAATCTAAAGTTGGTAATAACGGTGCTTTTATTTTAGAGCAGACGCTTAATCGAAATCCTTCTCGCTCTAGCACCTTTTCTTTTGGCACAATTAACTCGTTGATGAGTAACGATAAGTTGAACGAAGAATCATTTACTTATCAAACTAAATATAGTTATAATGGTAATCCCATCCAAGCAGGTGCAGGCATTGACAGTGATTCTATGTGGCTGGGAACAATTAGAGATGGCGATAGCAGATTCTCCAAACTCGCTCTTTGGTCTCTCATGCTCTTCCCCTACAGCCTCTCCGAGTTCCTGTTGGAACGTCAACTGAGAAAGTATAAGGCAGGAACGCTATATCCAGATATGATCGAGTTTAGACCGATTGTAAAGAGTAACATCCCTTACTCCTCGATCTCCTACTCAGTTAATCCGGGAGTGTATGTAACCGAAGGTAGCACGGTAACTATCACCATAACCTTGTCAAACGCTTCTGATAAGCTGATAGGCGTATCATCTAACGCCATCAGCGACATATCCATCTCTGGAGACAATGGAACCTACGAGATAACCGGAAAGGTCACCAAATCTCCTCAGAAGATCAGCATAGTTATCTCCAGCTACTTGACAATGTTAGGTAACGATACTTTAATTTCAAATGAAACATTAATTAAAAACGAATAATATGGAAAAGATATTTGACATAGCAAAAGACTCCGAAAAGTCGTGGGGAGTCATTGCGCAAGGGATAGATGGGAACTTTGATGAGTTGTCGCAAAATGTTGTTGAATGCAAAACGGATATATCAAACAAACAATCAACAAAATTTGATGATGCAAAAACGCCGCATTCCATTTTCAAAGCCAACATTTCGCCATCATCGTTTATTGGTGTAGATGTGACGGTTTCAAACGAACTTGTTGATGTATATGATGAAATATATAAATGCGATCGCACTTGTGTAAAGGTTAACCGCACAATATCATCTGGAAGGGCATGGATAACAACAAATACTAAATCACCTATAAATATTAATAATTGTCATGTGTCACTTTCGTTTGCGATAGGATTAGATACGCAAGACGATGAGCGTCCTATTGTTGCAATTGTTCTATTTAGCGGTGATTACAACGATGCGAACCACAGAGCAATTCTTCGTGTTTATTATGGCGCTATTGCTAATTATAGAAATGGATTTTTTCATATGAATTTGGCAATCAAACCATTGCTAAATCAATGGCATAGTGATATGGTTGGAAGCCAATTTGATGCGGAAAATGTTACAAGTGTTGGAATATGTACATTAAGCGGTTCGCAATCTGCAAACGTGTATTTGTCGAATCTTGAGTTCCGTGAGAATATAACAAAAGGAGGTTGTTTGATTGTTATAGATAACATGAATGAAAATGTACCTTTGATGGCTGATTACGCAAAGAGTAAAGGCATAGAATGCAGCCTTTCGATAATACCAGACTTTATTATTACGGGTAAAACTCATTCTTCTTTGGATGTTGTAAAAAGATTGAAAGATGACGGGCATTTTATTTTCAACCACACATTTTCGCACAACATTTCTGCAGACATGACATATGATGAGGTTATGCAAGATTACGAAAAAGCGGCAAGGTGGATGATACGCAACGGATTCAAAGATGGTTCGAGGATATTGAGTAATCCGTCAGCCGCCTATCCTACAACACGGTATTTGGCGCAAATGAACTCTTCGGCAAAAATGATCTACCACCATTGGGCGGGAGAGGGTCTTACGGATAAATATATGATAAGTTATCCAGAATATCCAATGACCCGACTGTTGAACATTACGGCACTTGATTCGCAAGTTAAAATAGACAATGTTCAGGAGGGTATTGGATATATGGTTGAGAGTGTAAGACAAGCGGTAGAATGTGGTGGTTTGGCTGTCTTGGGATTTCACGGCGAATCTTGGGATAACCGTTTGAAAGATGCAACATATCCAAACAATGGTGATGGATGGAAAGCATTGATTGACCAATTATCTCAAATTGAAAATGTCACATTCTACACGATTGAGGATATTTTGGAAGGATTATATTTATAAAAGCTCACTTAATTCCCTTCCGTATTAGGTATGTTATTCACATTTTATAAGAAGCAATTATGAAATACATTGTATTCCCTACAGAGAAACTGGACGAGATACCGCAAGAGATGCTCGACGAACTGCACCTGACCCCACGAAAGAGCGTTGACGGTACTCAGGTGATCATGAAGATAGTTCATTACGAAGCTCTTTTTCCGTCCATTATGACCTTGCCATTATTGGACGAAGAAGAAAAAACGGAAAATCCGATTTATCCTTATCCTACCTACGAAGGCGAAGAGCTGAATACTTTATTGTCCGGTCCGGAGTGGTCATCAAGTGAAAGTATCATATGAAATCTCTCCCTTGGATATTAGTCTGCCTGCTTGTATGCGTGGTCGTGTGGATGCGTTGTAATCCGCACGATCCTTCGACTGTCTATGTAAAGGGAGATACGATAAGAGTAAGGGACACTATAGTTGACATCGTGCTTATGCCGGTAAAGGAGACCTTAAAGCGTACCGATACGGTGTATTTACCGATAATAGTAGATACCACTACCGACAGAACCGTAGAAGGCGACTCGGTTCCGGTGATTATACCGATTACAATCAAGGAGTATAAGACTGATAATTACCGTGCAATAGTTAGCGGTTATAAGCCCAGCCTTGACTTTATGGAAGTCTACGGAGAAAAGGAAATCATCACTCTTAAACCGAAGCAAAAACGCTGGGGCCTTGGCCTGCAATTTGGATACGGCTATCCCGGTGGATTGTATGTCGGTGGTGGAGTAAGTTATAATTTATTTATGTGGTAATACCGGCACTATCTTCACAGACCGTTTCCGGTATGAAAAGTTTAAGTTGTATTTATATAACAATTTCCATTGGAAAAAGGTTTATTAAGAAAGGAGGACAAAATGAGACATTAATTGATTATTAAGCACTAAGTTATCCGGTAAAGTAGAAGGCCGGTTATCAGTAACAAATAAAATAAACTCCGTAGAGGCAGGAGAAAGAAGCCTCACACCCGTTTCGACGACCAAATCACAGACGGGCTAACATCTCAAGGACTGTTCGTGAGGCTTCATAGCTTAATCAACAGTTTTTGAGATGTTTTGTTTCATAATCTTATATGTTGTTCAACATGAAAATTACAGAATTATATCAAAAGGTCGTCGGTGTGGTAATCATGGTAACGGGCATAAACGAGAATGATATTCTCCATTCCAATCGGGAAGAGTGCGCTGACGCAAGGTATCTGCTCGTGAGAGTCTTGTCAGACAAGCTATCGGATAAAGAGACCGGTTTGCTTATCGGTAGAACAAGGCAAGGGGTGTCGTTTATCCGCTCTAACGATACAAAAATGAGAAAGTGGAGCGTAATGTCAGCATGGCGGGAAATAGATGATCATATAAAAAGGATTTCTTTTTGATAAAACTCTTGTGTGTATCACAAAAATGTTATATATTTGCAGTGTAAATCAAAAAGAGTCGTCATGAATTGGAATGAAATGAAGAAGAAGGCTATTGAGAACGGCTTTGTTTTTGTAAAACATGGGAGTAGGCATGATATTTACGAGAACAAAGCAAATGGAAAGATGATCTTGATTGAACGTCATTGGACGCAGGAAGTAAGATCTGGCCTAATGAAAAAGCTAAAAAAGGAAATCGGGTTCTAATCCCGGTTCCCTTCTATATATAAATTTATAATAAGTGGTTGTATTATGAAATTTCAAGTATCAATAGAGAAGCAGAGTGATGGTACATACATCGCATATAATACCAATGTGGATGGTCTGTCCTTGATTGGCGTCGGTAATACTGTAAACGAAGCGAAAGCGGATTTCTTCAATTCAATGGAAGAGGTTGCTGAAACTTATGATGAGGGAGAAAAGATTCCTCAATGTCTGAAGACTGATCCGGTGTTCAAGTTTGACCTGGCTTCTCTTTTTGAATACTATTCGGTATTAAACGTAAGCGCATTCGCGAAGTTTGTGGGCATCAATGACTCATTGATGAGACAATACAAGAGAGGCAATACTTATATCTCCGAATCTCAATTAAAGAAAATAGAGGACGGTATACATACCATCGGTAAGGAATTCGCTAGCCTAAGACTCGTTTGATTTACACCTCCTGTATTAGGTAGCTTGGGACATCTTTATAGGTGTCCCTTTTTTATTTCCTGCAAGTAATTCGCAAGTAACTATTCATATGAGCAAGTAACTTCTTCTGTCCTTTGTTACACGGTTAACGTTGACCGTGTATTAATACTTATAAGTTATGAAAATTAAAGGAGCAAGTGGTGAGGAATACCACGTAACAGGACAAGGACAAGGTAATTATAATACAGTGGGTGCTTCCGCTGGTATTGCATCTTTCCTTGGGCTTAATGCCGGAAGTTTTTTTGGCGGTTGCGGAAACGGACGTAATGCAGGTTATGCAGGTCCGGTGGAAGTAATTACTTCGGAAGACAGACCTGTTAGCCGCTATGAAGCCGGCATGATGGATAAGCTTGCAGCGAAAGATTCTGAAATTTCGTTGCTTAAGTCTAACACCTACACAGACCAGAAACTTGCAGATGTTTATGATCGTCTTTTGACACGCATCAATGCAGACAAAGAGGCGCAAAGTGCAATCAATCTTAATCAAGCTGTATACAACGGTACCAATACCGCTACATTGGCTTGTATGAAACAGCAGATTGCGGATCTGGCTGCGTTGAGTGAGCTTGTTGTTCCTCAAAGAAAGGTGTGTGATACAGGATGTTGCTGTAACGGGTAGGCATTATGTATTCCAACGCACAAAAGTTGGCGGCTGTGCTCAATAAATGGGCGCAGCCCGCTATTCAGGAGCTCATTGGTGGTAATCTAAGCCGTATGCCTTTCCTAGCTAGTATTGAGACGAAAATCAAGTCTACCGGATGGGTGAGTCCAATGTGGAGCATAGCAAAGGAGATATCTCCGGTTCTTGATGGTGTTTCGTCGTCTCTGATAGAGCCGTTTATTGCAAAATATATAAGTGGTATTCCCGATGAATCTATCCCGCAGCTTGCTCATAATGTAGTAGATGATGCTATAAAAAACGGAGGCTTGTCCCTGTTTGAAGGAAAGGTGGAATTTGAACCGGAGGACTTGGAAGAACTGAAAACCCTTCTCAAATATAATCTTCCTATTCAGGAGAGTGCTGCATCTTATAGTGTATTAACCGAGGAACCTACTCCGCAGGGTGAAGATGCGGACGAAAAATAACATATAAACTTTATTATTATGATTCAATTAACCCCAATTGCAATCGCTGCTACCAGCCAGCAATATCTGACTAATGTAGTAGAAAACTTATGTCAGGCGTTTTGCGCTGACAATGGTGTACAACCTACCGGCATAGTTAATTTTACCGTCGCAGAGCAACAGACGGTGAATACCCAGACTATCGTGACGATAAATGCAGCTGTTCTTGTAGCTTACACTCCGAAAGGCTCCTGCCGTTCTGTAACAAAACAATGGGTTGAGCAGTTTAAGGTTGCATTTATAGGCGCTGCCGGTACTGTTCCTACTATCTCTTTGACTCCGCTTGTTACGCAGGTGACGCCGGAAAATGTGAAATGCTGCAATCGTGCCTATGGCGTAAGCCTTGCTACCCCGCTGACTATTTCCGCCACCTTTCCCGCTTAACGAACCCATACCGGTGATAACCTTATCACTGGGAAAGTCCGTAAAGAAGGAAAAGAATATAAATGCTAAAAAGTAGATTTATGAAGTATATTGATATGATGAAGAAAGCCAAATCCGAAGGCGTCGCCTCGGAAAAGGCAATGTGGAAAAGCGTAGAAGGAGTAGATGAGATTCTTTGCATTGTCAAAGAGGAGCATCCAGAGATGTATATGTCCTTTATGCGTGACCAGCATGAGGCGCTATACGGCCCTCACTATGATAAGCATTTCGCAGAGATGGACGTAGATAAGATCAGGTACACCAATGCTGCCGGCGAAAAGAAGACCGGCGCTCACTGGAATGTCGATCAGATCCAAGAAGCAACGAGGGGTATGCCGTTCCCAAATGGGACGACACCCTGGGACAAATACGTTGCGTTCAACTCGTTTTATTCCGATATGTGTGCGGTATTGGACGAAGCTACTCTCTTGAAGGGTGCTTACCGGTTCTACTTCGCCGACGAAGATGCTCCAGCCGGCAAGATCTGGGAGTACATGACAGCCATGATCTATGAAGACTAACCTTGACATATTGCTGGAGCAAGCAGACGACAGATATCATCACGACTTCTGCCGCCTGCTTATGGTCATGCTGTGGAACGCTTAGAGAGGCTCCTTGAATGGCTTATACCTGTCGCTGTCTTGGCGAAGGTTGCGTCCTTGTGTTTGTCCCTGGTTATGTAACCGGGGATTTTTTATTCTACTTATAAAGGAGCCTAAGTGTAAATAAGAGTAAGATAATGAACTTTTTTCATCTTTTTTCTGTTATAAATTAAAATATTGGTATTATATTTGCAACCAAAATTCGGTTTTATATGAAATTCAAGTTTAAAATAACGGATGATACCACTATTGAGGATGCGGAAAAAGAACTAGAAAATCTTTATAGTGCTCCTGTAGTGGATCTTCCTTTTAATCATGTGGTTAAGATTGCAGAATTTCTTGGAGCAAAATTACAAGATAGTCCACGTGGTTCTATGGAAAGATTTTACCATCCTTTAGCTCCAACACCTGGCAAATATTTTGGAGTACACGTTGTTCATAAAGGTGGCAATGAAGTCCTAATAAAGAGGACTAATTTTAAACAGTATCTTTATCCGATATTAATTGAAATAATAAGGATAAAGAAAAAGCAATAACTCACTAACCCAATACAATTATGTCACGTAAAGATTTACAGTACTACAAATCATTGGAGTACAATGTTATTATTAAAAAAGAAGAACTTGATGGCGAAAAGTGGTATGTTGCATACTGCAATGAGCTTGGTCTAAATGCTTGTCATGGGATAGGAGAAGATAAAGTATCTGCTTTAAATAGTTTTATTGAGGAAAAAGATGCTTTTATAGAAATGTTGTATGAAAAAGGAGAACCTATCCCTGAAGTTGTAAATGATGAGCAAAACTCAAGTGGTACATTTTCAGTTAGAACATCCTCATGGGTTCATTCTTCGTTGATACAACAAGCTAAAATGAATGGTGTTTCCCTTAATTCTTATGTTAATCAATTGTTAGCATACGGAATTGGGCAACATGATGTTTCATTGAAATGTGAAAGAAAAATAGATGAGATTGATGAAAAGATTACTGCCCAAAATGATATGATTTTAAGGAACCTTAATTCAATTAATTACAAAACAAATAGCTTGTTTTGTAATGCTACTCAATCTCGTTTTTATGAACATACCGAATTTAAATCAGTTGTATAAATATGAAAAATAAGATTACCCCAGAAGAATATTCTTCAATATTAACTTCTATAAAATTAGATAATATATTTCTTTCGGATGGGAATGTTAAGGTGTTTGAGTGTGTATCAGAAGGAGGCTCTATCAATTTAAATTTTAAAGATAAATACTCGTTTTCTGAATCCGAAAGTAATGCTTGTTTTATAGCTTCCTTTAAGCTTGATGGTATAATTGGCGAGCAAGAAAATGCGGAGAAACTATTTACTATATCTGGAGAATTTAAAGTCAGATATAGTAAATTAAAAGAGGTTACAATAACAAAAGATTTCTTTGATGTTTTTAAAGAGATAAGTTTATCAGTATTTATCTGGCCTTATTTTAGAGAGTATATTCAAAATATGATTGTCCGCACAGGGCTCCCTTCTTTTACTCTCCCCGCCAAAATATATGGCGTGCATGATCCTCAATAAAAGGAATCTCTTGTGCTTTGAGGATTATATATTTGGTGAAGAGCTCCTTTCCATTATAACTGCCTCTTTTAAAATGGAATCGCCCGGTATACAACATGCCGGGCTTTTTTATATCCAAACGTTAAAGTTTGATATTACAAAAACTATTTATATCTTTGTAACATCAAAATAAGAAACAAAGTATCAACAACTAAATAATAAAGATATGAAAACAATTATAGAAAAAACAGTAGAAGGCTTTGAGAACGCGATAATCAGCGAGAATGAAGAAAGCTGGTTTGTTGACCTCCGTACAGGTTTGGGAGAGGCTGAATATCCTAAATGTGACTTTACATTAGACCAAGCTATTAAAGATCAAATTAATTGGAAAATGGAATGATGATACGGGAAACAGTCAAAGAGGCAATGAAGCTCCGCAATGTCAAATCGAAAGACCTTGCAGAGTATGTAGAAGTAACAAAGAGTACCATGTCCTTGTTTCTTAACGGAAAAACGAATTTAGGACAAGAGAAAATTGAAAAGATTCTGGATTTTTTGAATATAAAGCTGGTAATAACTCAGTAAGATGGAAGAAGAAAACAAATACGATCAAGAATCGATCAGAGAGCTGCTCACCTGGGCGCAGAATACATTAAATAACAAGACCTACCCGGAAGGCGGACTGGTCCTGGACAAATGCATCAAAGTAATAGACTGCAAAAGTCATATAGAGGCAATGATCCAGATGATCTCTAAGAACTGGGAGAATCCAACCTTTTACCCGACAATTGACATGTTCCGGAGATTTAGAGAGAAACTGGAAGAAATATAATGCATTTTTCTTATATTTGTAGCGCCAACAATAAAATTACCAAAAGTAGTAGGATGCTTCCTACTTAAATCTATCCAGTTTTTGTGTAAAAAGGCAGCCTAATAAGCTGCCTTTACTGTTTTATATTACCTTTTTTATCTTCTTGAATCCTTCTAAGACGGATTTTGGCATAATCTTAGCATAGATTTGTGTTGTTTTTATATTTCGATGACCGAGCATTTTGGCAACGACTTCAATAGGAATTCCCGATCCTAGTGCTATAGTCGTAGCAAAGGTATGCCTGCCAATATGTGTACTAACCGGTTTTCTGACTCCCGAAGATGAGGCTACCAATTTTAGCGTCCTGTTATAAACATCATATGCAAGATGCGGTAGTTGATAGTTATACTTATCAAGTATAGCAACCACCGGTGGCAATAATACGGCAAAGAAGGTAACTCCGGTCTTTAATCGCGCATCTTTTAGTATATAATCGTCTCCATATCGTTCAGCCTTTGAGAAATCGACATTCATCAAATCTGAATATGCTAATCCTGTATAGCATTGTACGATAAACAGGTCCCTGGCTTTTGCTTCTAACGTTGAGAGTGTTTTATAGTTCCTGATAAGGTCTATCTCCTGAAGGCTAAGAACCGTCCGTTCGCGTGGAGTTCCGAGGCTATCATGGAATTTGCTATAGGGATTTTCGTGCATCTTCTCAAATCGGATAGCTTCGTTGATATACAATTTGATGACTTTGTGATAAGTATGTATGGTAGTCTGCATCATAAGATGTCCGTCTACCTTCCGTTTCTTAAGGTACTCATCAAGCAGGATAATGTTTGGATATGTTATATCCGAAAAATTGGTTAAGAACCTGTATTCGTTTTTGAGGAAATTAAGCACCTTATGATGCTGCCTTTGTGTACTGGCACAGGTAGGACGCTCTGTGATTCTTTTCTCCATGAAACCGACAAATGTTTCATGAATGTAGTCTTCATTGATCCGATCCAAATGATCAAAAGAGAACTTTTGTTTATTTGAATCTAGGCGATCTACTAAGGCTTCAATTTCTGCAATCTGCCTATTGACTCTTTCGTTGAGGCGTTCTGCATCATCAATATTGACTATACGTCCACCTCTATATTGGTTTTTGTATAGCTTAACTCCGGTAGAGATGAACTTGCGTTTTTTCTCATACCTAATTTCAATCTGTAGAAGTCCTTTTTTCTTAGAAGACGCTTCTTTTTTTCTGTCGAAAATCGACCTAATTTGTACTCTGTTCATAACGCATTTTAGTTTTAAAAGTTTTGGTATCCATTTGTTAAAAACGGTATCCTCTTTTGGTATCCTAAATGCGTATAAATCCGTATAAAGCCTTATAAAATTGTATGTTCTAAAAATATGTTCTCTAAAACATTGTAATCTCTAAACAATTAAAGCACAAGTAGTTACGTTTTAAAATCGTCCCAAACTTGTGCTTTATTTAGTGATCCGCCTGGGGCTCGAACCCAGGACCCCAACATTAAAAGTGTTGTGCTCTACCTGCTGAGCTAGCGAATCAATCCTTTGTGCTTTCTTTCGAATTGCGGGTGCAAAGGTAGAACATTTTTTTAGAACTCCAAAGCATTTCAAACATTTTTCTTATCTTTGTGCCATTATCAACAATATACAATCATTAATATATGGCTGACGATAAAAAAATCATCTTCTCAATGGTGGGAGTGAGCAAAGCTTTCCAACCAAATAAAAATGTACTGAAAGACATTTACCTGTCGTTCTTCTATGGAGCGAAGATTGGTATTATTGGTCTGAATGGTTCCGGTAAATCTACCTTATTGAAGATTATCGCAGGTTTGGAGAAATCCTATCAGGGGGAAGTAGTCTTCTCTCCGGGATATTCTGTGGGCTATCTGGCACAGGAACCTTATCTGGACAACACAAAGACCGTAAAAGAAGTAGTAATGGAAGGTGTGCAACCAATTGTTGACGCACTGGCAGAATACGAAGAAATCAATCAGAAATTCGGTTTGCCTGAATATTATGAAGATCAGGACAAGATGGATATTCTTTTCGCCCGTCAGGGAGAGCTGCAGGATATTATCGATGCAACCGATGCGTGGAATCTGGACAGCAAACTGGAACGTGCTATGGATGCACTCCGTTGTCCGCCCGAAGATCAGCCGGTGGAAAATCTTTCCGGAGGTGAACGCCGTCGTGTTGCCCTTTGCCGTTTGCTATTGCAGAAACCGGACATACTGTTGCTTGATGAGCCTACCAACCATTTGGATGCTGAATCTATCGACTGGCTGGAACAGCATCTCCAGCAATACGAAGGTACAGTAATCGCTGTAACCCACGACCGTTACTTCCTGGATCACGTTGCCGGATGGATTCTCGAACTTGACCGTGGTGAAGGTATTCCATGGAAAGGAAACTATTCGTCGTGGCTGGAACAGAAGACCAAGCGGATGGAGATGGAAGAAAAGACTGCCAGCAAGCGCCGCAAAACACTGGAACGTGAGTTGGAATGGGTGCGCATGGCTCCGAAAGCTCGTCAGGCTAAAGGAAAAGCCCGTCTTAATTCATACGACAAGTTGCTGAACGAAGACTTGAAGGAAAAAGAAGAGAAACTGGAAATCTTTATTCCGAACGGTCCCCGTCTGGGTAATAAGGTGATCGAGGCCAAACACGTAGCGAAGGCATACGGTGACAAACTGCTGTTTGACGATCTGAACTTTATGCTTCCTCCTAATGGTATTGTTGGCGTTATCGGTCCTAACGGTGCGGGAAAAACAACCCTTTTCCGTCTGATTATGGGATTGGAAACGGTGGATAAAGGCGAGTTTGAAGTAGGAGAGACCGTAAAGGTATCCTATGTAGACCAGCAACATAAAGACATTGACCCGAACAAGAGCGTCTATCAGGTAATCTCCGGTGGTAACGATTTGATCCGTATGGGCGGACGTGATATCAATGCACGTGCGTACCTGTCCCGTTTCAACTTTGCCGGTGCCGATCAGGAAAAACTTTGTGGTGTTCTTTCCGGTGGTGAAAGAAACCGCCTGCACTTGGCAATCGCTCTGAAAGAAGAAGGTAACGTGTTATTGCTCGATGAGCCGACCAATGATATTGACGTGAACACCCTTCGTGCTTTGGAGGAAGGTTTGGAAGACTTTGCCGGTTGTGCGGTAGTCATCTCTCACGACCGTTGGTTCCTCGACCGTATCTGTACGCATATTTTAGCTTTCGAAGGAGATTCAAATGTATTCTACTTTGAGGGTTCTTATTCAGAGTATGAAGAGAATAAACTGAAACGTCTGGGCAATGAAGAGCCGAAGCGTGTTCGTTACAGAAACTTAATGACTGACTAGTATTTGCTGACAGATTACAAGTTAAATCTCGCTTAATATACGAAAATGAAAGGCTCTGCAAGCATTGCAGGGCCTTTATTGTTTTCGAAAGCAATAAAATGTTTATCTCTCTTAAAAGAATGTAGCATAATTGTCATCTAAGTCTAAATAATATTAATTATCTTTGTGCACAGTTTCAATGAAACAAACAATTAGTATTAACTAATAAATTACATTATGTTGAAGAGAATGCGGTCTTTTTTAGTGGTCGTAATGTTACTGATTACTGCTACGATGAGTGCGCAGGTTACCACAGCAAGTATGAGTGGTAAAGTAACAGCACAAGATGAACCTATTATTGGAGCAACGATCGTTGCTATTCACGAGCCCTCCGGTACCCGCTATGGTACAGTGACCAATGTCAGTGGGCAATTCAATCTGCAAGGTATGCGTACGGGTGGCCCTTACAAAGTCGAAATCACCTATGTTGGCTATCAGTCAGCCATTTACAAGGGCATCCAGTTGTCATTAGGAGAAAACTACGTATTGAATGTTTCTTTGAAAGAAAGTTCAGAGTTGTTGGATGAAGTAGTAGTAACAGCACCAAAAACTATTGAAAAAATAGGTACCGTTACTAATGTAAGTGAACGTCAGATGAACACTTTACCTACTATTAACAGAAGTATAACAGATTTCACAAAGCTCTCTCCTTATGCAGGTGGAAGCAGTTCTTTTGCGGGGCGTGATGGACGTTATAACAATATAACGATTGATGGTGCTTCGTTTAATAATAGTTTTGGACTAAGTTCTAATAATTTGCCTGGAGGAGATTCTCAACCCATATCTTTAGATGCAATCGATGAGATTACTGTAAATGTCTCTCCTTACGATGTTAAATATTCCAACTTCACAGGTGCTTCTATTAATGCTGTAACAAAAAGTGGAACAAACTCATTTTCGGGTACTGCATATACTTATCATAAACCAAGAGGATTTGCAGGGAGTTCTATTGACGGTGAGGATATTCTTAAAGCAAAAGAATACAACTCTCATTCATATGGTGTAACTTTTGGAGGTCCAATCATTAAGAATAAGCTTTTCTTCTTCTTGAATGCTGAAATTGAAAATAAGGAAACTCCGGGGGTAACTTGGCTTCCTAATCAAGATCAAAATGGAACAGGGGATAGCGGAAAACGTATCTCACGTACTTGGGTGGGTGATATGCGTACTATCAGTGACTTTGTTAAAACTAAATATGATTATGACCCCGGACAGTATGAGAACTTCAATAATTTCCAAAGTGATAATTGGAAGTTAATGGCCCGTATTGATTGGAATATACATCAGAACCATAAGTTGACAGTGCGTTTTAATTCTGTTTCCTCAGAAGATGACAGAGAAGTAAGCGCTAAGTCCACTATTATAACTAGTACTAATTCTAATCGTTATGGTTTGGATGCCTTTTCTTTTGGTAATTCAAACTATAAGATGAAAAACGTAGTAACATCGATAACAGGCGAGTTAAATAGTCGTTTCTCGAATAATGTTCAGAATAAACTGTTAGCCACATATACTCATATTAGTGATACACGCGAGCAGAAAGGCTCTGATTTTCCTTTTGTCGATATATATAAGGACGGAAAGCAATATATAACTTTAGGTACAGAAGTGTTTACTCCTAATAATCAGGTTATCAATAATGTATTTAGTCTTGTTGATAATGTGAGTATATCATTAGGAAAACATGAATTGCTTGCTGGCGTTTCTTTTGAACGCCAATATTTTAAAAATTCTTATTTGAGAGGCCCTTACGGATATTATCGTTATGATTCAATGGATGATTTTATGCAGGGAAAAGTACCTACCATTTATGGTATTACATATGGGTATAATGGTAATGATGCTCCAGGTTCTGAGTTGACATTCGGAATGGCTGGTGTGTATGCCCAAGACGTATGGTCTCTTACTCCTAATTTTCGTTTGACATATGGCTTACGTCTGGATATGCCAATATATATGAATTCATTGGATTCTAACAAGTCAATAGAGGAATTAGCTTTTGTAAATAATACTCATGTCGATATTTCTAAGTGGCCGAAGACACAAGTCTTGTTTTCGCCAAGAGTCGGTTTTAATTGGGATGTAAAAGGTGATCGCTCCGTAATTGTATCAGGAGGTACAGGAATCTTTACTGGATTGTTACCTTTTGTATGGTTCACTAATCAACCAAGTAATTCGGGCTTATACCAAAATATGGTAGAGTATAATACACAAAAAAATCCGGGCTCTTTACCTGCTGACTTTGGTTTTAATCCTAATTATAGAGAAACTCTGCAGAAATATCCCAGTTTATTTCCTTCTACACCTTCAGAGCAAGCACCTGATGTTATAGCATATGTAGATCCTAAGTTTAAGATGCCGCAAGTTTGGCGTAGTAATTTGAATGTGGATATTCAACTGCCGTATGATTTTATGTTATCTGTTGGAGCAATGTATACAAGAGATATTTATAATGTTGCGCAGATCAATATGAATGAGGCTGAGCCTACGGGTGTGTATAATGAACAACCGGATCGTATTTATTGGGCTTCAAAAAAATACGAGTATAATGATTATACTAATGGTAAGAATGTAGTAGTAAAACTTTCTAATGGAGAAGATAAAGGATATCAATATTCTTTTAATGCTATTTTGACAAAGAAATACGATTTTGGTTTTACAGGGTCTATCGGCTATACTTATACAATGGCTAAAGATCTGACTGCAAATCCTGGGTCAGCACCTAATTCAGCATGGCAAAATAATGTGGCAGTAAATTCATTGAATGATCCTGGAGTATCTTATTCTTTATTTTCTACGCCCCATCGTATTATTGCTAATGCTTCTTATGAAATCAATTATGCTAAATGCTTAAAGACAACGTTCTCGTTATTTTATTCAGGATATCATACTGGACGTTATTCCTATACATATTATAATGATATGAATGGTGATGGCAATTATTCGGATTTAATATACGTGCCTAACTCTCAGGATGAAATGACCTTTGTTGATATTACAGATAAAAGTGGTGCTATTACTTATTCTGCTGTAGATCAAGCTAAAGATTTTTGGGATTTTGTGAACAATGATTCTTATCTTAAAGATCGTAAGGGAAAATATGTGGAACGTAATGGATCTTTAACACCTTGGATTAATCGCTTTGATTTTAAAATTGCTCAGGATTTTTATGCAACTTTAGGTGGGCGTAAATATGGAATACAGGTTAGCCTTGATATGCTGAATGTAGGAAATATGATTAATTCAAAATGGGGAGCATATCAATCTTGTGGTCTCAAGAGTTATGACAATGTACAGTTATTAAAAACTGCCAGCAAAGTTGGTGAACCCTTGACTTACCAGATAAATGCTAATTCACGTGAAGCTTTTAAAGAAAGATCATCATGGCAATATACCAATACCATTGGTAGTGCATGGTCTATGCAATTAGGAGTAAAAGTTACTTTCTAATACAAGTTTTAAAGTTAAAAAGAAGGATTTTATTTTAATGGGAGCCGGTTAATTCATAATGAGTTAACCGGCTTTTTTGTTGCCTTACTATATAGTGATATGCAGCGTAAAGCTTATAACCTCATCCTCATCACCACCGGATTATGATCACTATACTCCAAATCCGGAGAGAAGTAATCCACCCCTTGAAACTCAGACGAATGGAGGATATAGTCGATTCTCAGCAGATGCTTGAAATATCGGAAGGTGTACATATACCCATGTCCGCAGGTCTGAAAACCATCATTCATCTTTTCTCCTTTTACCGTTTGATATACATATGAAGAAGGGAGAGAGTTGAAGTCACCACATACCAGGGTGGGATAGGGAGAATCGGAAATCAGTTGATTGATTTGTTTAGCTTGTACAGCACGTTTTTTGAAGTTCTCGTGCAGACCACCGGCAAGGGTGAGAGCGGCACGTTCCGCACGGTCGGTATCGTCCGCACGAAGTTCTTTTTCCAGTTTGCGCTTGTTGCGGCTGACTTCTGTAGTCTGCAGATGATTGTTGAACAGACGGATTGTTTGGCCGTTGATGTCGATATCACACCACAGGCTGCAATTGTTGGAATTTGGGTAGGTGACGAGCTGTTTCTCCTTGATAGGATAACGGCTGAACACAGCCAGTTGCAAAAGACTCTCCCCGGCAGGAGAAGAAGGTACATAGTAATACGGCCATTCGGAAAGAACGGTGCGAAGACTGTCAATACCAAATTCATGATTGATCCCAAACTCTTGAAAACAGAAGATATCTACACCGAGCTCCTTCATGTAAGCAGCGATTCCCTTGCATGAGAAACCTGTGTGTTCGTGATTAAAGCTGTTAACGTTATAGGTGGCAATAGTCAGTGCTGATTCGGTGCCTCTTTCGTTTTTCTTCAGAGACAAAGATTCAGTATTCGGTTGGGAAGCTGAGTCAAAAAGCGGAGACTGGAGAACACGAGTCGGGTATCCCCAGTTTCCCAATATGGCGATGAAAGGAATGAAAACCCAGCATCGCCAGCGGACCGTCCAATAGATCGCAGAGACGACATTAGCCAGCAAAAGTACCGGCAAAATCAATCCGATAAAAGGCATTAGCGTAAAGCTGTCCGGTGAAGCATCTCCGGCAAAGGCTCCGGCTAATGTGAAACCAGCCAAAATACTTGTCAGCAAGATAGACAGATAGTAGAGTAATCTATAGAAGGCTTTCATTTTACGGTAACCATTTATTAATCATATCCTTGAGCTTCGCTTGCGAGATCGGTTTGGCAATGAAGTCATTGCAGCCGACGTCCATAGCAGCTATCTGATCCTGCTGGTAGGCATAAGCACTTTGTGCGATGATGGGCACAGTGGTAGAGAGCTCACGAATAATCTTTGTGGCCTCCAGACCATCGAGATTGGGCATTTTGATGTCCATCAGGATAAGGTCCGGCTTCGCTTCGTCGTATGACATGACGGCTTCCATACCATCCCGGGCACGTATCAGCCTGTACTTCCTTCCAAGAATGGCCTTCAGCAAATCAAAGTTGCTGTCCTCATCTTCTGCTATCAGAATCGTTTGCTGGCTGGGAGAGGCATCAGCGGAACTACCTTCGGAACAGCCTTCCTCTGTATTTCCGGACACGCTGCCGGAAGCATCCTGGACAGACGTTTCAGCGAACGTTCCCATGGCTGCCGTATCACTCGGATTTCCGTTTGCATTCGTCGCATTCCCTTCCTGTTCTTCCCTATCTCCGGATGCTTGATCCGATTCGTAAGGCAGCGTGAAAGTGAAAGTCGTCCCTTTGCCTACCACCGAAGAAACAGAGATTTCGCCACCCAACCGTTCAACGATTGTTTTACAGATAGACAGTCCCAGTCCTGTGCCCTGCGCGTAGTTGTTCAGTTTGGCAAAACGTTCGAACACACGTTCTATTTTCTCCGGTTCGATGCCCGTACCGGTGTCAGTCACGTGGAAAACAACCTGCTTGTTCACCAGCTTGTATCCGTAGCTGATGCTGCCCGCCTTTGTGAATTTGAACGCGTTGCCTATCAGGTTCGAGAACACCTGGAACACCCGGTTCTTGTCAGTCTCTATCACCAGACCATTTTCGGATGGCTCGTAGATTAGCTTCACCCCTTGTGGAGTACGGAAGACGTGGGCATCGTACACTTCCTTACACAGGCTGTGGATATTTACCGGTGCGCTGGTGAACTCAATAATGCCCGATTCGATTTTCGAAAGATCGAGAATCTCGTTGATCAGTTGCAGCAAACGTTCGTTGTTGGCCTCGACAATCTCGTAGAATGTATGCCGTTCTTCCGTATTTTCACTTTCGGCGATCAGATGCGAGAAGCCGACGATGGCATTCAGCGGAGTACGTATCTCATGACTCATATTGGCGAGGAAAGCAGATTTCAGTTTGTCGGACATTTCGGCTTTCTCCTTGGATGTCTGAAGTTCCCGTTTGATCTTTTCCAGTTCCGTGATGTCCCATTCGATGCTGACAATGATAGGAGAGGATAGTTCGTCCCCGTCCACCCGTATCTTCCGCTTGTCCAGAATGAGCTGGTTTCCGTTTTTGTCTTTTCCCTCCATCGTCCAGTGGAGTCCTTGTCCGGTAGTGGCAACCAGTACATCTTCCTCCCTTTTCTTTTCTGCCACTTCGGGCGGATAGTAGTCGAAGTCATTCTTGCCGATAGCTTCACCGACGCACAGGTCCCGGTTGTACGATTCCCGGTTGCGGTAGATATATCTGAAATCATTGTTGACCTCCTTGACGACAATTCCGGCGGGAAGATTGTCGATGGTGGTATCCATGATCAGGTTGAGCCGTTTGATTTGCGCTTCATAGTGCAGCCGTTCGGAGATGTCGTGTGAGAACGACCAGTAACTTTCCTCTCCGGAGTCGTTGGTGACATTGTACATGATCCCTTCGTAAGCCAGTATGTTTTTGCTTATCCTCGAGGGGTGATGGGCGATGAAACTTCTGCTTCCTCCGTGAAGAATATCTTTGCAGCGTTCCTGCCAGTCATTCTCCGTTTTCATGTCCCCGGCTATTTCGTAGATTTTCAGTTTGCCGATCTCCTCACTTTCTGGAATGCCATGATTCTGGAGGAACTGGCGGTTGGCGAAGATCAGCGTGCCATCCTCTTTGGCGGCGAAGATACTCTCCTTTGCGTTGTTGATGGCATGTGTCAGCGTGTTGATATCGTTTCTGTGACGCTGTATGTAGGTGATGTTCTGGATGTACCCTTCGATGTTGCAGCTACCGTTCGGCAGCTCTTCGCGCAGATAGGCCTGCAGACGCATGTAGTAGATCTCTCCGGCAACGCGGACGCGGTAGCTGATGCTCTCCTCGTTGGGACCTTCCTCGTTTTTGCGGCACCAGTTGGTGAAGTTCAGGCGGTCTTCTTCGACAATAAGCTGCTGGTAGTTGTCAAGAGAGATACTTCGGGAGGACTCTTCGCACAACACTCCGGTGTAGCCCATATAATAGAATACATTGTCGTATGTGTTGTACATCCACTGTCCGATCTGGGCCACTTTCTGTATCTCCCGTAAGTTCCTGTTGACCTGCTCCAGCTGGCGTTTCACGTTGCTTCGCTGGGTGATGTCCCGATATTGGCAGAGCACGTTGTCATCGTAAGGATACATGATACACTTGAAGTAATAGGTATCATCTTTCAGTTCCAGCTTGTAGTTTTTGCTGATGCTGCGCTGTTCCCGGAGTACGGTTTCGAAGGTGCTGTAGACCTTCTCCCGGGTATGTTCGGGCATTAATTCGAATATATTTTTTCCTAAGAGCCTCTCTTCTTGCAAAAACCATAAATTGCTATGAATATCAATATCAATGCAAATGCCATTTCTATCGACTAATAGCATGGTGTCGGCAGTCAGTTTCAGTATCCTCTGCGCATTATCCGCCTCATGTAATGTTCTGTTCATGCTTGTCCGATTAGATTTATAAGATTCTGTTTCATGCAAAGATAATAAAAGATTTGTTTCTCTGTTCTTATTTTTCCGCGCGTTTTGCTTTTTCCCACGCTCCGCTTCCTTTTTTTCTTTTCAGGTAGCCGATTCCTTTGAGCACATTCACGTTCATGAATAAGAAATAATAGGGAATAAACAGTACTTTATTCTTTATTTGTCTGGTAGAGAGGTAATATCCCCAGTATCCCATTCCGTAGAAAAGAATCTGTAACCCCAGCAGGGTGCCATAAAACAGGGGAGATCCGCCCAGCAGTAAAACGACTATATTCAGCGGCAACAGCACAAACAGCAGGAATGGAGTGACAGACCAGCGCAATACCCGGTGCGACGTGTACTGAAAACTAAGGATTCCGTAACGGAAAGGGTTCAGCAACGGGCGCAGACGCCAGATCGACTGTAATCCTCCGGCAGCGATGCGCACTTTCCGTTTTTCCTCTTCACCCATATTTGCCGATCCGCTTTCGATGGCGTAGGCGTTGGTGCAGTAGGCGATGGTGTATCCTTTCATGGCGATGCGGAGAGAGAGGATGAAGTCGTCGAGCAGCGTATCCGGTTCCATCGGTTCGAAGAGTTCGCGGCGGACGGCAAACAGTTCTCCGGCAGCGCCTACAGCTGAGTAGAGACGGGAGTCGAGCGCTTTCAGTGTCGATTCGTATTTCCAGTAGATGCCTTCGCCTCCGGCGGCTGCTCCGTCCTTCGTCTGTACGGCTATACGTTTTTCTCCTGCCACGCAGCCCACTTTCGGGTTTTGAAAAGCCAGTACGATTTCACGGATTGCCTCGCTGTTGACCATCGTGTTGGCGTCCGTAAAGACGACAAGCGGGGTCCGGACGAGTGTCATTCCTCGTGTCATGGCGGCTGTCTTTCCCTGCCGTTTCGGCTGGAAGTAGACGGTTACTTTTCCGTTCCAGCGGGTTTGGAGACGGTCGTTTGTGCCGTCATCGCTTCCGTCCGTCACCCAGACGATGCGGAGTTTGTCCGCAGGGTAGTCCAGGGCGAGGCTGTTCTCCATCTTTTCGTCCACCACGTCTTCTTCGTTGAAGGCGGTGATGAAGAGGGTTACTTCCGGCAGGTCACTGTCCGGTGGCAGCACCCGTTTCACGGGTTTCACGAAAAGCTCTTTCAGCCTGACGAGCGCGTAGAGGACGATGCCGTAGCCCAGATAGGTGTAGAACACCATGAACAGGGCGAACCAGAAGAGGATTTCGAGGGTGAGAGTTTCGTTCATAGCTGTATTCTCGTTTAATAGATGTTTGTTGATTTACTTATTGAAGTCGTTTTTTCAGTGCCTCTTTTTTAGCCGATTCTTTCAGCATGTTTACAAAGTAGAGGGCGTCTGCTTTGTTGGAAGCATCGGAAGGATTGGCCTCGTATCGTTTTACGAAGTTCTCGGCGTGTTCAAACAGGTATTTCCGACAGTCGATATTGAGCATGATACCGTCTTTGTAGTCAGCATAAGATAGTCCGGTCAATGCATCATTTCCTTCGATGGAAACAATGTCATACATGCTAATTCCCGACAAATTGATAGTGGTAGAAGGATAGTAGAAGAACTTTTCTCCCGGTAAATTTATTGTTAATTTGAAAGAACTTGCGTCTATTTGTGCTATACTAATATGGCTGTTTAAACGATAATAGTTATATTCATAATATTCTTCCTGGCTTGGAAACCATAACGAATCATCCCCATCTTTACCATAATTACTATTTAACCATAATAAAAAGTCGATCCAATTGTTGTCCGTACCATGAACACCTATGCAGATTGCTTTACGTTCTTCTTTGGGTAATTTTAGCAGGTCAGTAATCTGTTGTTTAAAATATGCTGGTGAATCGTTAAACTCCCGTTCTATCAGAGATTTTTGTAAAGTTTCAGACACCTGATACGGATATAGGGTAATTGCTCCTGCTTGTGCGGTCATCGTTTGAATTTCCGGACATTGAAGAGCAGCAGTTACGTATGTCTTATTTCCATTGGGTTCAGCAAGAAATTTGCATCCCCTTCCTGTGAGTTTCTCTACAATAATGTTTTGGGCAATATCAAAATGTTCCAATATTTGTATTGGATCATTAGCATCCTTTGTCATTACATCATGGAGGGCAATGCCTGTTCCATAGTTCAACATCTCTCGTATGTTATCCCATATAAGTCCGGATTTCATATAAAAACGATAATAGTTTGCAGTAAACCCCGGCAGTACGTTTGTTTCAGCATCCATCCATTTTTCTTCAGGGGCAAGAGTGGTAGTAATAGCAAACCGAACTTCATTTCCTGCTCCGTCTGTACATCCCAAAGATTGGTTGGCGGAAATAATAGTAGGGGGAAGATCCCCTTTTTGCAAATGTTTGATGTCAAAATATAATTGGTGTTTCATATTCTGATCAGTGGGAGTTGGAGTAGGATAAGGTATTGAACTTGAGATCGGTTTACCGTTTATTGCAGCCCACGTACGGCAAAAAGCAGCCTGCATGCAGTCGTCTTGTGTTAGCATCAACATCCATGTCTTATTGTATTTTAAATGAGGGATTTCGACATTAATATCTTTGGTCTGTATTTCTTTTTTTGTGTGGATAATGATTTCTGCTGTAACGTTTGCTGTTTCTTTGTCGAAAGGATACATATAGACGGGAGTAGAATCTGTATCTTTTTCGTTATTGTCTTGTCCTGTATTTCTATTCTCATCGTATAGATTCATTTTTCTTATACAGGAAGTATAGGTGAAAAGACAAGCTGTTACTAAGATGATATTTACTATATATTTTGCCATATCCATAATGATTTTGATGAGACCTTATTTGATGAGATTAGAGTCTTTATCTTTGTATGCCGTTTTTTTGATAAAGAGTCCGGTGATTTCTTTCAGTGCTTTGATTACCCGTATCCATATATTATCAATCAGTGATCCTTCAGAATTTAGGGTTCCATTACTTGTAAGCACTCGTGCTTTGCGACTTGTAATAAATACGATTTTTCCATACGGTTTCATAGCTAATGCTAACGAACCGTCTTCTCCGCGGATAATATCTGTACGAAATCCGAACCGACGTCCTGTTTCCGTATTAAAACTGAAAGCCATACCCCGCACACAGAGTTCAGGACGCTGGATGGCTTGTAAGCGGAGGTATATATCGCGCAGGCCTTCGTAGCACCATAGTCCGAATCGGGAATGTCTTTCGTCAACCATAAAACTCCATAAACTGAATGTACATGCAACCTTCGGATTCATTAGATATTTTACATGCGTTTCAATGTAATGCGGCGGATATAAAGTATCTGCATCAATACAAATATGATATTTTCCTTTTGCATGGTCCAATCCGCATTGGCGGGCGTATCCCGGACCTTTCTTCGTTTCGTTATAATAGGTAACTCCCAATGATTTTAATACTTCTTCCGTTTTATCCGTTGAATTGTTGTTAACGGCTATTATTTCAATGGGGAAATGGCAATGATTCTCGGAGAGTGACCAGATACAACTTATCAGATGACGTTCCTCATTGTGTGCAATGAGTACAACCGATACCAGTGGAGAATCGTTTTGACGTTCTTTGAGTTGTCTTTTGACTTTGCGGATACTATCGTCAGAAATCTCATCAAAAGATTTCCCGTATACTTCCAGATAAGTTTTATACCACTTTACCATATATTGTTCTGTTATTTAGAAGAATAAGTTAATGATTCGAATAAGTTTTTCCATTGTGGCATCACATTTTCCGGCAGAAAGCGTTTTACGTTTTCCCTGGCTTTGTGTCCCATCTTGATGCGTACATTTTCATTCTCAATCAGATAGCAGATTTTGTCTGCAAGTTCCTTGATATTTTCTTTCTCCACTAGTAGACCGTCTTCATGGTCTTTTATGATATCCGAAGGACCATGCGGACAGTCAAATGAGACACAGGGTATACCACATGACATTGCTTCTGCCAGAACGAGTCCAAAACCTTCGTATCGGGAACTCATGACATAAAAGTCGCTATCCATGTATTTTTGATAGATATCGGGAGTGGGAGGATGAAATAACACGGAATTTTCCAGTGCCAGATTTTTCCGTTTCTCCAATAACATGTTTTTGTCTTCACCCTCTCCATATATATCAAGAATCCACTCAGGGTGTTTCTGATGTACTTTACTCCAGGTATCCAGTAATAAGTCATATCCTTTCTGCTCTACCAGTCTTCCTGCGGTAATAATCCGTTTTTGAGTTTTCTTGTCTGGACTGATTTCTGCAGGATACCGGTGCAGCATATTGGGGATGATTCTTGCCTGCGGTGTTATGTCGGACCAGTCTTTCGCATCGTTGTGAGTCAGTGTTACAAAAGCGGACATATGTTTGATATACTGGTGAAGTTGCTTGTCTCTTCTTTTGAATGCCCATCTCATCAATAGATTTCCGGCAGGTGGATTATTTTTTTCAATACTTGTCCTCATGCTATGCGTTTCCAGTATGGTATGCGTTTTTCTTTGAAGTAAATCCATACCAGCCATAGTTGTGAATTCGCAACTAGCTCCGATGACTATGTCGGCTTGAGTTGTATGTACGAAATTACTGAGTTTTTTAAAAAACTCTTTTTCCATTTTCCACTGCATGAACATGCGTTTGAAAAGCCCATATTGATACTGGCGATAGAATAGTATGCCCCAATCTATATGGGTCACTTTGGGTGATAAAGGGTAAACGATGGAATGTCCCCCTTGCTCCCAAGTAATAATGTATACGTGGTATCCGTAATGTTCTGCCAGATAATTCGCCTTGTCGATGAAGATTCTTTCTACGCCACCAAAAGCCGCTAGTGAGCGATATAAATAGATGATAGTCATTCTTTTCTTCTTTTATTGAGGTGCATATTCCATCAATTCTTCAAATAAACTTTTCCATTGTCGCGAGATTACTTCCATAGTAAAATCTTTGGCCCTGATTTTTGCCTGCCTACCCATTTCTATGCGGATATTCTCGTTCTCAATCAGATAGCAAATTTGCTTGGCCAATTGTTCAATGTTTCCGTTTTCTACCAAGAGCCCGTTTTTTCCATTCGTTATCATGTCCCGCGGACCGCATGGACAGGCAAAGGCAACCGGAGCAATTCCATAAGCCATTGCTTCGCCCAATACCAGAGGTAGCCCTTCGTATCGGCTTGATAAGACAAATATCGAACTCATACAGTATTTTTCGGCTATATTCGATACAGTGTGATGAAGCAGACAATTATTATTTAGTTGTAGTTCATCTATTAGTTTGGTGAACTTCTCTTTCAGGTCGCCTTCTCCATAAATATGTAGTTTCCAGTCCGGATGTCTTTGGGCGACAATGCTCCAGGCGGGGATTAGCATATCAAATCCTTTTTGGGGCGCATATCGCCCTACAGCAATAGCATTATGTGACAGAATATCTGTTTGTTTTCCTTCTACAGGAGTAGAAATAGGATTAGGGATGATGCTGATATTAGTCAGTTCCGGCCAGTCTTTAGCCCCTTCACTTGTAAGTATAATCACTCTGGACAGTTTAGACAGGTTTTTGACAAATCTGTTTGCCCATCTTTTCTTTATCATGTTGACAATCGCGCTTTTACGTTTCAGTGCTTCTGCGCCATAGGCGTAGCGGCTGACGTGAAACTCTCCGATTTTCAGGCTACCGTCTTTCAATTTAGTGATAAAGTTCAGTTCCCGGCGCATGGTTGAGATAGTAATGTCCGGTTTCAGTTCGTTCAATAGATTCGATAGTCGTTGTTTAAACCGATAGTAGCGGAACGGATACTTCAGCATTTTACTTACTGTGGATTGAGAGTAGGGCAGGTCGAAAGATACTCCTAAGTCGATATGCTTTACTTTGGGGGATAATGGAAAGTGTGGTGCTTTACCCATTTGTTCGGATGTAATGATGGTGATGTCGTATCCTTCAAAATGTTCTGCAAAATAATTGGCTTTGAATGTAACTATCCGTTCTATTCCGCCAGGTGCCTGTAGTGAGGGCAGGTAATAGGCTATCTTCATGATTTAATAGATTTTAGCAATGATTTGTTTCCGATAAAATTCTCCGGCGTCGGACACTTGTTTTCCGTTGGCGGCTTCGTTTACATATTTTCGTTCCAGCTTTACTTTCCGTTTGGCTCCCATTCGCCACCATTCATATTCTACGTCCACGTGCCCTGCGTCAATTGCCTGATAACCGGACTTGAATAAATCGTAAGCCAGTACAGTAGCCGTAGGTCCTAAAGCAATCAGGAAGAGAGCGGTTTTCTCGAGTTTTTGCGCTTCATTCAGTATTTCTTCGTAGCGGTCAAATGCGTCACGGGGCGGACAAAGAATACGTCTGATGCTTTTTACATTGTCAAAGAGGTCGTTGCCTACCCCCAAACGGCTTTTTTCGCCTTCAATGAATACGACATCCCTGTCTTTCCAGATAGCTTTCATCTGGTGAAACCACCGTGGGCAGTCTTCTTTGGAAGCGAAGTCCATGTAGGGACGGGTGATGAATGTATTGTAGTATAGCCTGTCGGGCAACAGCAAGCGGTCCCACCAGCTGCCATACAGAAAGAAGTGAGTTCTCCAGAATCGGCGTGCTTTGCGGTTATAGCGATAGATGTTTTCGAAAGTATCGGAGATACAAACCAAATGTCCTTCTTCATGGCTTGTCAATACTTCCTTGAGACGCTGAGCCAAGAGTACATTTCCTTTTTGGAATCCTATTTCCTTGTCCGGGTTGGTAAGCAGCATCTCACCATCGCCGAAACGGCTCACGGAACATTGGTCTTCTACGATTATCCGGATGGTCTCATCAATGGAAGCTACCTGCGGAGTTGTTTTCTGATGGCATCTGAGAGCCATGTACCAGAAATTGTACCATTCTACAGTAATGCCATAACGCAATTTATAGCGGACAGCATTGATCAGTGGCTGTATATTCATAGTGATATAGTTTCATTCAAAGGTTTCATTAATAACAATTTGCATCTGGGCTTTCCATGAAAGTGATTGCTCTATAGACATCCGTATTTGGAGCGGCGTTGTTTTCAATGATTGATAAAAGCGGATTACTTTTTCGATGTCAAGGGGCGAATCGTCCGGTGCTGCCTTAAGTATGTATGGCTGATGCTCAAAGTCATCATCCGTTTCTGAATAAACAAAAGGAATGCCTCTTGCTGCATATTCACGGTTCTTTAAGGTCTTGATTTTGTCAATACCGCTACGATGGCGAGCCAGACTGCCTATTCCCATGTCCGACTGCTCGAACACGGCATCCAGTTCTTTGCCGTATAAGGCACTATGAAAGATGATATATTTCTCTAACTGATGTTTGGCTACATCTTTTTTATAGCTGTCCACCAGTTCGGGAACCCCGAAGCCTACGATATTGAGATATACTTTATAATCATGAGTGTCCGTATGTGTACGATAGTAATTTGCCATGCCGGCTATAACTCTGTCGAAACCATGCCATGGGTGCATTGTCGCTACGGCAATCAGTTGTAGAGAATGTGCGGTATCATTCTTTGGACCTCTTAAAGGGATTTCGCTGAAATCAATTCCATTTGAGATGCGGATGGTGGGGCGATTCCAAATAATGTCATAGTCCGAAAAAGTGACGATCTTGTCAACATAGCGTGCCAGATGCTGTCGGAAACATTTGTCTATAAATAGGATTCGTTGGTATACGAATGGGAGTCCCTTATATTCTTGGTCGTATGGATATGTCGGGATTTCCATCACTATACGTGCTCCGGTCTTTTTTAGTAGTTTCATCAGCCGTATGCTGAAAGGGCTGGCATTATGGACATAGCGTACATAGATAAAGTCTATGTTTTCTTTCTGTACATAATGTACGATACTGTCAAATTCGATTCTTTTTAGGATTTTTCCTTTGATCCCGAAACCATAGTCGGCGATTATCGATTCATCTACCATACGGCGTTTATGGTTGTCCGTATCGTCTAGCCAACACGTATGCATTTCTAGTCCGCATTCTTTGAGGGCTTTTACTTGATAACGTATCTTTTTACTGATTCCGTTGAATGCTTCGAAACCATGGAATATGAGGAATAATCCTTTCATTGTTTGTTCTTTTGTACCAACTTTCTATTTCTTACAAGAGTCTTCACTTTGCCTGTGATATCATAGGTGTGTGTTACTTGCATATATGTCCCAAAGATAATAAAACTTACGAAACTTTTTGCAATAAGTGTTGCGAAAATATTCATATTTTCCATCATATAATATATAGGCGTGAGGAATGCCGTTATTAGTAGGCTGACAAGGAGTGGAGAAAGAAGTTGTCTGATAAATATCCATGCGTTTCTTTGAAAAGTTACTCGGTACATCATCCAATAGCATTGTACGAAATTGATAGTAAAAGTTATCACGATACATGTTGCTACAGCTGTCAGTGTGCCGAAATAGAATATCCCTGCCAGCATTCCGGTCACATTGAGTACGGACGAAAAGAGTCCGCAGATGAATAAGCTTCGTGTATCACCTGCTGCCTGGAAAATGGAACCTGAAGAAGAGAGTATGATCTGAATGCCGACCGAAAGTGCCAGTATCCGGAATACGGGAACCGAAGGCAGCCATTGATCACCGAAAATAATCAGTGTCACTTCTTCCGCCGTAAAGAAAAGCAGTACGCTGAGCGGCAGACCGATGAATGACAGAAAACGGACAATGCGTTCGTAGGATGTTGCCAGCTTTTCCTTGTCATTCTGGAAATCGCTGAAGATGGGGTGCATTACCGGTGTGATGACTTGCGTAATATTCTGCAGAGGGAGCATCATCAAGCGGTAGGACTTTTCATAGTATCCTAGCGCTGACAGGCTCATATATTTACCGATCAGCAGTTTATCCAGATTGCGGCTGAAGTAGTTAATCACGTTAAACAAGAATTGATAGGCCGAATAGGAGAATATCTTTCGGAGTACTTTCAGTCCTAACGTGAAACGCAGCCGTTGCGGATAGCGTTGATAGGAAATAACGAATATCAGTATGCTGGAAAGTATAGGATTGATGATCAGCGCATATAAACCGGCTCCGCAAAGCGCGGCAGTTATTGCTCCGGCGCCTCCGGCTATCTGGATGATAAAGCTTCGGACAGCAATGAACTTGAACTCTTTGTTGCGGTAGAACAAGGCTCCCGGCACGATGTTGGCAGAGGCGAAGAACAGGTTGACGGACAGGAGCTGGCACAACGTCCGTAAGATCCCGCTTCCGTAGTAACCAGCGATCAGCCAGGAAGCGGCAAAAAAGAGTATGCTGATTCCGATGCCTGTCCATACGGTGAATGAGAAGATGTCCGAGAGTTCTTCTTTAGTCAATGATTTATGTTGTACGATAGCAGGCGATATTCCCATATCCGTAAAGAGATTGAAAAATGCAATAATGACCGTAGCGATTGCCACTACTCCGAAGTCATCCGGAGAGAGTAACCGCGCAAGAATCCCTGCCACGACGAGTGATATAATGATTCCACTGTATTTGGCTAGTGCCGTGTAGAATACTCCGGAAAATAACTGATGTTTAATATTGTTTGCCATTGCCTGAATGATCCTTTTCTGGTCTACTTGTGAATGATGGATTTGAATAACAAGACTCCGATGCTTCTTATAGATATGAGTTTTTTGTATCTAAACAGACACCGCCACGCCAGCCGAAGCCGGTACGGGTAAGGGAGCACATGGGCTTGCCAAATGACAGCATTCAGCATTTGCGACAGATATAAATCAATAGTATTCCTGATTTCGTATTCAGAGGTTTGTTGCTTGAATCTGACTATCTCTTGAGCAACAGTGAGATATCCTTTTAAATTTTGGAGTGAAAAATCGCATGTCATAATTGAATTTTTACGTATGCGCCGGTGAAAGAACGATCGTTGGATACAGCTTGTTCTTCGGGCTTGCAGATAAAGTAAGGTCGTGAATAGCTGATCTTCGTGTACAATGTCCGGATAAAAGAGGAGCTGCCGTTCTTCCAGAAAAGCTGTGCGGATAACGTTCAGACAGGCGGATGGGGTGTACGTTTTGTGCTGCAATTGTATGTTGATAGCTTCGGGACCTGTATAAACCTTGTCTTCTAACTTATCGGTACGTTGGTAATTTAGTGCGGGAGCATTGCGAATATCCTCTTCAAAAAAGCTCTGGGCATCAAAGAAAACGAAATCCAGTTCTTTTTCTTCGCATTTGCTGTAGCACAACTCCATTGCATCTTTTTCCAACAGATCATCACTATCCATGAAATAGATGTATCTTCCGTGGGCATGCGTGATGCCGGCATTGCGTGCCATTGACAATCCCCGGTTGGTTTGCGAATACACCTGTATCCGACTGTCTGCCGCAGCCAGTTCTTCTGCAACTTGCAGACTGTTATCCGTGGAGCCGTCATTGATGATGATGATCTCCAATTCCCGCAGTGTCTGATTCATAATGCTTTCTACTGCCTCCCGAACATATTTTTCGGTGTTATAGACAGGTATGACGACACTGACTTTTATTTCTTTATTTTCCATAAATACTGTGTATGGCTACTCTATTGTTGTTTGTTTTTGAGATCGTTTAAAGAGAGAGATTGGGCAGGTTTCTGTAAAGCTCCGCATATTCTTTTCCTATTTTTCCGCTGTTCATGTTTTCAATGGCATATGCATAGTTGTCTTCCCCCTTCCTTCGGGCGGACAGTTGGCGGGCCGCTTCCAGTGCTCGTATGATATCAAATTTGTTGTCGGGGTGGAAGACGGGGTTGCCCGTATCCTGGAGGATTTCTCCTATATTCCCGATATTGGGACCTATGACCACTTTGTGAAAAAGGAAGGCGAGAGGTATACTGGCAGAGTTCAGAATATCTTTTCGTTGAATGAATATTACATCCGAAGCGGCCATGTAGTAAGGCAGGTCGCAGTTGTCTATAGGTTCGTCGCTGGCTCCGGCGTGCATTCTGGTTCCGGTGTGCATTCTGCGCAGGCGGTTGAGCAAGGGTATAAGCAGGTAATATCCTGTCCGGGATGTCCAGCGTTTGAAGAAGTTGCTGCCATACCTGTTGAATCTCGAAAACGGGTACAGTCGCGGAGCAAGCAGGAACTTCTTTGCTTCATCCCATTTTCGGAACGCTCCGGTCACCATCCGCCTCTCTTCACGATTCCGGAACTTTCCGAACGACGTGACGATAAACGCCTCCTGCGGCAGATTAAGATACTGGCGCGCACGTTCCATACTGATGTCCTCCTTGTACGTGTATTGATAAATAGGATGAGGAATGATGACATTCCGGCTGTCCGCATGTTTGGCTGCAAATTCGTCGCGACTGTAACGTCCCATGTGCACCACCACATCGCTTTGTTCTTCGATGATGTCATAAGCACGGCCGGTCACCTCGTCCGCATCATGCGGACGGACATTGTGGCGCGTATACACGAACCGGGCCCCACGGGACCGGAAAAAAGCGATACGCTCTTCCAGGCGGCAAATCCTGTCCGGATCGTCACAACTCCCTTCCGTCACCTCTTCGGGCCATTGGAAGTGGATGATGTCGTAAGGTGTATCCGAGTTCCAGAACTCATTTGTGGAACATCGTACGTCAATCCCCGTCGTCCTGATAGCATCGCATAAAATGGGGACAAAAAGATTGTCCGTATCTCCATTCTCTCTGAAAACGATTAATGCTTTTACCGGTGGATTGCCTATTTCATTGTCGTTCATGCTTGATTCTTTGTTTTTGGTGGGCTTTTGCCATATACAAAGGTAATAAAAGATATGATACTTTTCATCTTTTTTGCTTTTTTTCGGTGTTGTGCCTTCATTCTTTGTGTGTCCGTTTTATCTCTCTGTTTCTCTATTAGTTATCAAACGTATTCATATCTATGAGAAACAGACTCCTGTCGAAGGGGATATGCTGCTTATAGAGGTACTTCTGATAGTGGTAGCATATCGTTATGAAACTTTGTACGCTGCATTTGGTCACTTCGTTTTCGTACCGGCTCAGGGTGGAAATACTGAGATTGGTTACATCTGCCGCCTCTTCAAGGTTCAGATTACATAGATGGCGCAAATGGATGATTCGTTCTATTTGTGCATGACAGTTCTCTTCAATACGCAGCCGGTCGTTAATTTCTTCCTTGGTCGCTCTTTCGTATCCTTTCATAATTTCTTTCTTTTTACTAATTATGCCGCAAAGTTCATAGAAAAATGTCAAACATCGTTTGCAGTTCTGCAAGTAGTTTTTCAAAAAAGTATTCAGACCTTTGCAGAACGAATTCGGGACATCCTGAATCACAGTCAATTAATTATAAGATATGAAGAAAGATCAGTATTTTAATTTAGAGGTAAATTTTTTGAGTAATGACAATATTGTCAGGATGATGATGGAACTTGACGCTGCGCAATCGCTCGGAATCTATATGATGCTTCTTACGCATTTGCGTAAAGCGGACAATTATGAAGCATCCTGTTGTCCGCTTTGTATGGGGGCTTTTGCGCGGATGTATGACTTGGATGCCGATGTGTTGCAAAGGGTTCTCCGTGAGTTCGACCTTTTTGTGCTTGATGAAGAACGGCAGATGTTCCGTTCGCCTTATCTGGACAGGGTGATGGCAAAGCTCGAAGAAAGACGGATGATTAATGTGGCAAACGGCAAAAAAGGAGGTCGTCCGAAACGCATGGAAAGCACACCGGAAACACCGATGGATAAAGGCGGAAAACCGAATCAAAACCAGAAGAGTAGAGAAGAGGAGAGAAGAGTTACTACTGTTGTCAAAGACAACAACAGTAGTAACGAAGAAAAGACAGAGAAAGAGCACTCTGCCGCCGCCGCTTCTGACGGACTTCAGATTGTTACTCCACCGGAGGATAGGGGACAGTTGCCCCTGCAGCCGGTTCTTCCGTGGGAGATGCTGGTGGATCAGATGGCCGAATCGGAAAGTTACATGGAGTCGATGGCTATGCACTCCTGTATGGGCAAACTTTTCGTGGAACGGCAGGAGGAGGTGATCGCTGCCTTTAAAGAGCATATCCGACGCTTTGGCAGGGAAGATGGCTTGCTGTTTTTGAGGGATGTGAAACTGTATTTCGGCAATTACCTCTCTCCGGGCGGGCGTCCGGCTCAGGAGCTGAAGAAAAGGCTGCTCGGCAGTTGCCGGCAAGCAGCTGAGGAAGAACTGTATCGCTTTGAACAACTCATTGGCGGGCAACGGACGTATCTTGGGCATCCGATTCCGAAGGATGCGCCTCCAAGACCGGACAGGTCTGCCGTGTGGGATGAAGTGCATTGGAAGTGGGGAAATTAGCTCCGGATTTCTCCGACATCCGGCTACGTGAGCGTTGCCTTTCGGCTCGCTGCTCGTTCATGTTCGGCTCGGTGCTCATTCATGCTCGGCTCGGTGCTCATTCATGCTCGGCTCGGTGCTCGTTCATGCTCGGCTCGGTGCTCGTTCATGCTCGGCTCGCTGCTCATTGGTGTTCAGCTCGCTGCCCATTGATGCTCAGCTTTCCGCCTGCATTGGGAACTGATAGAAAAATTATTAATACAAACTTAAAATCTCCTTTTCGGAAGGGGAGAATAAAAACAAGAAATATGAGAAATTTTGCTAATTATCATGTCGATGTCCGCAGACATACCAGCGGTGTCGTTAAAACCATCTGCGAGCAATGCCTCCCGACGAGGCACAACAAGCGTGACCGTTCGCTGCGGGTCAATATCGACACAGGGCATTGCCATTGCTACCATTGCGGAGCCGACTTCTACGTCCCCGACGATGCCGAAGAGCGTGAGAAAGCCGAGCGACAGGCTGCCCGTAAACGTCGTGCGGCATCTGCCGTTCCCCAGCACTTCCGCCGTCCGGTGTTCGACGCTTCGAAGACGACGCTTTCCGAAGCTACGGAGCGTTGGCTGGTAGAGACGCGTTGTATTCCGCAGTCCGTCATCGCTGGTCTGCGCATCACGGAGCAGGAAGAGTTCATGTCGCAATCCGGAGCGAAAGAGCGGTGCGTCTGTTTCAACTATTTTGAGGACGGGAAACTCGTCAACACCAAATTCCGTAGCGGTGCCAAAAATTTCAAGATGGTGCAGGGAGCCGAACTGATTCCCTACAATATCGATTCCGTGCTGGGACAGGACACCTGTATCATCCACGAAGGCGAACTGGATGCCGCGTCCTCCCTTGCCGCCGGATTCAAAAGCGTGATCTCCGTACCTGCCGGAGCAAACGCGAACCTTTCGTGGCTCGACCGCTTCATGGAGTCGCACTTCGAGAATCTGAAAGACATCATCATAGCCGTTGACACCGACTCTGCCGGGCTCAAACTGCGTGACGAGCTGGTCAACCGTCTGGGTGCCGAACGCTGCCGTGTGGCCGTCTACGGACCGGGGTGCAAGGATGCCAATGAACATCTTGTCAAATATGGGATCGACAGCCTTCGTATCGCCATCGAGCAGGCGGAAGAAATCCCTCTTGAAGGCATCTTCACCGCCGCCGATCTGCACGAAGACCTGCGGGCATTGTTCGACAACGGCTTCGGTCCCGGTGCGGAGACGGGTTGGGAGGAGATGGATAAGATTTGTACGTACGAACGTAGGCGGCTGGTCATCGTTACGGGCATACCGGGGGCCGGAAAATCGGAATGGCTGGACGAACTGGTGTTGCGCCTCTGTATGCGCCATCAGTGGAAGATCGCGTTTTTCAGTCCGGAGAATAATCCTATCGTCTACCATCTCCGCAAGCTGGTCGAGAAACTGACCGGACGCCGTTTTCAAAACGGTTGCGGCATGACGGAAGGACTTTTGCTCCGTTCGGAAGAGTTTCTTGCCGAAAACGTCTGTCATATCGCCCTCAAAGGCAGCGCCACTCCGGAACGGGTGCTTGCCAAAGCCCGTGAGCTTGTCCTGCGTCGGGGATGCCGCATCTTCGTCTTCGACCCGGTCAACCGTTTCGAGCATACCCCCGCGCCGGGGCAATCGGAAACGCAGTATCTTTCCAATTTTCTGAATCTGTTTACGGAGTTTGCCACGCAATATAACTGTCTGGTGATTCTTGTGGCGCACCCCCGAAAGATGAACCGCAATCCGGTGACGAACCATACTCCGCGTCCGGAAATGTACGACGTAAACGGGTCTGCCGATTTCTTCAACAAGGCGGATTATGGCTTGGTAGTGGAGCGTGACAAGGAGGTCGGAGTGACACGCGTCTATGTCGAAAAAGTGAAGTTCAAACACCTCGGAGCGGGTGGTGTGGCTACTTTTGTCTACGATCCCGTCAGCGGACGTTACCTCCCCTGCGAAGAGTCCCAAGACCCGTCCGTCCCACCGGAACAACGGGTCAGAAATACTGTCAGTGACAGCTCGTGCTGGTTGCCGGAGAAGGAGCTGTTTGAAGGGGCTGACTAAAAAGTCGGCCCCATACTTATCTTCAAGGTTCCTGCAGCACCTCTACGATCAGTCGTACTTGTGCGGGTGTGTAGTGTCTGCTTCGGGGATTCATGCCGGTGGATAGCAGGCGTTCTTTTAGTCCGGGTGCGGCTTCGATCCATTCGTTGAAGCGGTCTACTGCGCTTTGTTGCTGGACGTTGGGGATATATAGCATGGCGAGTTCTCCTTTTCCGTAGCTGCGGTATTGGAAGGATTTTTCTTCTTCCTGTTTTTGCAGGGTATCTGTATTTGCTTTCATTTTTGATTTAATTGTAGGGTGTTGCAATGGGTATAAAGTTACTGTTTTTTACTGGATTTAGCAAATTTGTTGCTCATGAAAGTGTCGCTTTTATGTTTGTATTGTTTAGCTGTTATTCACGTTGTCTGCTTATCTTTTTTTGGGGGGGGTATTCGGGGTCAGTCCGAAAACCCTGTTTGAGCTCCATACTATACCGAAAAGAATATATTTAGGCACGGATTACACGGATTAACACGGTTGTTTTACGTAATCATAGCACTAAAACCGTGAAATCCGTGTAATCCGTGCCTAATCCTCAATTTATAATTTAGTTCATTTCCGTACAAAAAATAATCTGAAAACAACCGGGTTTTCGAACTGATCCGGTATTCGGGGTTGGTTGGGAGCTTTTCAGCTTTTATCTGCTTTATGGTTACTTTGTATTCGCTTTTAGTATGCTTTCAATCAGTTTCTGATTCACTTTATTCTGCTTTTATCCGTCTTAATCCGTTTTATCCCGTCATAGTCCGGTGCAGTCCGTCGTAATCCGGGAAGTCGCCGGTGCACTGCCGTATCTTTGTTTCACCAACAGAAAGGGAGAATGTCCTTCTTTTCTTTAATACAAATTCAGTATGGCAACAGTGTCTGTGGTGCGCTATCAGCGCAGAAAAAAGATTGGTGATGACAAATCGCCGATGGTGTATGTGCTCAAACCCAAGCCGGGGGAATCGAAACTTTATTCTATCGGGTCGCTGGCGCGTGAGATCGAGTCGATCGGTTCGCTTTCGGTGGAGGATGTGGAGCACGTGATGCAATCCTTTGTCCGCTCGATGAAGAAGGTGCTCGTAGCGGGGAATAAGGTGAAGGTTGACGGCTTGGGGATTTTCTATACCACGCTTACTTGTCCCGGCGTGGAACAGGAAAAGGACTGTACGGTGAGGAATATTACTCGTGTCAACCTCCGTTTCAAGGTCGATAATTCTCTGCGGCTTGCCAACGACAGCACGGCTACCACACGTGGCGGGGACAATAACATGGTCTTCGAACTCATCTCCAAGAATGCGCCGGCTTCGGGAGGCAACGGGGATGGCGGAGGCTCCGGTAGTGGCGGCGGCAGCGGCTCCGGTGGCGATGGAGGGGAAGAGGAAGCTCCCGATCCTACCGTTTAGTCCGGTAAGTATATCAGCATCATTAATGCGTGATACCTGTAAATGAATAACCTGTAAAAATAAAAAGTTATGATTGACAAGATTTTGGAGATTGCATTGGAAATCCTGCTTTTCTTCCGCAGGAAGAGAAAAGGAAAACGAACGAAAGGGCAGGTCGATGAGGAAGATTGACCTGATTGTGATCCACTGTTCCGCCTCTAGGGCGGACAGGGATTTCACGGAAACAGACCTTGAAGTGTGTCACCGCCGGCGGGGATTTAACGGGATCGGCTACCACTTTTATATCCGGAAAAATGGCGACATCAAGACTACCCGCCCCATTGAACGGATAGGAGCTCATGCGAAAGGATTCAACCGGACAAGTATCGGCATTTGCTATGAGGGCGGACTTGACTGTCACGGGCGGCCTGCCGACACCCGTACCGAATGGCAGGTACACTCGATGCATGTGCTTGTGCTTACGTTGCTGCGTGACTATCCCGGTTGCCGGGTGTGCGGGCATCGTGATCTGAGTCCTGATCTGAACGGGAACGGGGAGATCGAACCGGAGGAATGGGTGAAGGCTTGTCCGTGCTTTGATGCGGAGAAGGAGTGGGCTTGACGAAGGCCTTATTCTTCTCCGTGCTCAGTATGAATAAACTTTTTGTTTGCTCCTTTCAGTCGGAACATATTGGCTATCATTGCCAGTGCCAGTGCCGGAATTTGCAGGATTGCTTTTCCTAATTTCCGGTCCAGCAACTTTCCCGGCACAGGTATGATCATGGCGGCAACTTGGGCGGCTGACAGTATCCACCATTTGATGGCCGTATACCACTCGTTTTCTCCGCTTTGCAGACTCATTAGTAAGCCGATTGCGGTAAAGAGTAAAGTGAAACCGAAAACTCCCACCAGTTGTATCAGACGGGGAGGCAGCATCCATTGAAGAATCTTGTCGCAGTAGTCGATATTTCCCTGAATCAGTGCTTTCGGGAAATCGGGCAAGGAAGCCCGCAATGCACCGTATTGTGCTGCAATCCATCGTTTACGCTGATTTTTGATACCTTCTTTTTTCTGTGTCTTTTCATCGTATACGGGCAGTTGTTCCAGATACTCGATATGAATGCGTTGTTTTAGCAGCAGGGCTTCCAGCTCCTTGTCTTCGCCCGATGTTTGCAGATGTCCTACATTTCGGCGGAACCAATGAGCGTCGAATGCCATTCCGGAACCGGCTAATCCGGCTGACAATCCTATCGCGTTGTGCCCGCTGCGGAAGAATCCGTTGTTTATTTCTTCGCTGATCGCATCCAGAACAGCGATGTCTGTATTCATGTTTTTTCCTGTGCGGTGGGCTTGTACAGCATGCAGGCCGGAGTCAAAAGCACGGTTGATTTCTGCGAGGAAATTGGGTGTCGTTACATTGTCGGCATCCATGATCACTACTACGTCATAAGATTCGTTGGCAGTGACGTTCATTGCCAGCGTAAGGGCTTTGGCTTTGGAACTGTTGGTATAGCCGGCTACTTGCAAACAGATGGGGAGTGCTTGTAGGGCAGCATTCGTGTCCGGCTGCATCTGATCGGAGATGACAAGAACGTCGTACATTTCTTTGGGGTATTCCTGCTTGAGGAAACTACGGATAGTGGAGACGATCACCCTGTCTTCCTTGTATGCAGGGAAGAGTACAAGAAAACGACGCTGGATACGTGCTTCGGAAAGTTTTCGCGGACGATAGAATTTGGAAGCAATGGCGTAGAACAGCAGATAACCGACACAAAGTGCCAGGAGAATAAAGAGAATCCAGTCAATAAAGGTATACATGGTCTTTCATTTTTAGGGGTTATCAGATAGGAGAGGTGACAGAAAAGCTTCTGACAACACCTTTCCATACTGTGGCAAATAAATCGAAACGACCTTTCAGGGCAAACTGAAGGCTGTTTTTTCCGGCAGCTATGGTAGATTGATAAAGAATGGAGAGCAGCCGCTGAGCACCTTTCCGGTTGCGGCGGGTGTAGAGCAAACGGTTGCGCGTCATGTAGAAAGTACGTAGCTTGCTGAACTGTCCGGTGCTCTGGCTTTCTTTGTGGAAGATGGTGCAACGAGGCTCATACCATAGTTCGTAACCGGCATTTGTCATCTGTGTACACCAGTCCATTTCTTCATAATACAGGAAGAATATTTCCGGCATTTCTCCTACTTTCTCAATGACTTCACGTTTTACCATGAGTGCCGCCCCATGCAGGTAGGGGGTCGTGTGCGGGGTGTCGAACGTGCCGTCGTCCGGACAGCCGAAACCTGTCATTTCGTTGCGTATAGTGATTGCCGACAGGGGGGTGAATCCGGCAAACTGTATGTTTTGCGGAGGAAAGGCAAAGCGTATCTTCGGAGAGACGGCTCCGATGTTTTTCTGACTTTCCAGTCGCTCTGTCAGGTAGTGGAATCCGTCTGATTCAACATAAGTGTCATTGTTTATCAGAAAGATATAGGCTCCTTTGGCTACTCTGATTCCCAGATTGTTTCCGCCGGAGAAGCCTAGGTTCGACTCGCTCCGCAGGGTGACTATATCGGAATATAGCTCCTTGATTCTGGTCGCTTCGTCTTCGCGCGAAGCATTGTCTACGACGATGATTTCATAGCTCACGGAATGTACATGTGTTTGCAGCGATTCTATTAATTCGCAAGTGTCTTTAAAGCCGTTGTAGCAAACTGTGATAAAGGAGACTTGAGGGTCGTTCATCATAATCTATTGTTCGTTTTTCAGTTCTGTTTCTTTATTTTGCTGCATCCGCTTGTCAATGTACGGTCCTGCGAAGCAGAGGGCAAAGGCTGTGTATATGGGGATGGAGTTGGGATATTGCATCACGTCGTTGGCATAGGCTGCCAGATAGAATCCGGCAGCGGTACAGAGCCAGGCAGTAAGTAAGCCTCGCAGGCGTTTGTTCATGATCTTGAACATCAGTATCCATCCGCACCATGCAAAAAGGACTCCGTGAACAGCCAGGTAGAGAACTAGACCGATGATTCCGGTTTCTACCCATACTGAGACTAACCAGGAATCCGGTGGATAGGGCATACGTTCTTTGGGATAGAAACGGTCGCCTTTGGACAACCCTATCCCATATCCGAAAGGCTTGTGAATCATCAATTCTCTCATTTTCTTTCGATTGTCTACACGTAATTGATAGGAAGCGTCTTGGCTAGGATGAAATGCAGAACGCATCTTGCGGATATATTGATTGTCATCTCCTATATTGGTACATACGAAAAACAAGAATAACAAGGCAAGAACTGAAATACCTGTAATACATGCTTTGCGATTGCGTGAAAGAATAATGAAACTCCCTAAAGCACCGATAGGCAGAGCTATCGCAGCCCGTGTTCCAGAAATTCCCATTCCGTAAATGGCGGCAATAATGACAAGTATAAAATAGATTTTCAGCCATACGCCTTTTATATAAAAAAGTGAAATTCCAAAAAGTGAAATACCCATAGCCATGTGTACGCCGAAGTTCGCTGCATCACTGAAGAATGAGAAATAACGAATACCGGACCAAATAATATGAGTTCTTGCTCCTCCCAAAACGTATAAAAAATACTGCTCACGTTCATTAAAACCACAGTTTTTCTGCCAATATCCTTTGGCTGCTGCCAAGAGGATGAAAAGAGACCATATAATTAGAAGCCACTGAATCCCCTTGATGTTACGGATTGCTAACGGTACGATGACAGCACATACAATAGGATATATGAGATAATGGGTGATGGAGATATTCCATGCTGCCTGAACATTGTTCGGATTAGCTATCTCTAATATGCAATAAACTCCCCATATCAGAAAAAGCATAAGCATACCATTACGACTTTCCGACCAGTCAATTTTTTCATGCATTCCGTACGCAAAGAGCAAAACAACGGCAAACAATGTACACATTAATGTTGCTACTCCCAATGGTATGTCTGTCACTGCATAAGCTGCTGCCAGCAGGAATTGGAGAATGAAAAGTGTATAGAAACTTTGCTTTGAATATTTGATAATCAATAAGAGAATAACTGTCATTAAAGGCAATGAACTAATCGTCAGAAAGAAAGGAAGGGAAGTACGAAAGAACATTTTGTATAATATATACAATCCTCCTGCCAATAGCAAATGTACCCATCCTTTATTGGCAAAATAGTTACCGGCTACTGTTAAGTATTGACTGTATTTTCCTTTATCATTCGTCATCTTCATCTCCTGATGTTGCCGGCTGCTTCTCTCTTTTTGTGAACGTGAATATACTTTCTGTCAATGCCAATTGTGACAGTCGGTATACTATTTTCCTCCAAAGTGTATAGGGTGGAAGCATACCGGTGTAGTCTTCAACCACATTGCGGGATGCGTGTGTCAAGTAAACATAAAGTGGAGTTTTACCTACTTGTTGACTTAGCTTTTCTGACAAGAGCTTATCGGTCTCTTTCCAACCACGGTCAGCACGGGCTACGAGTATATTTAGATTAGCTTCTTGTAGTAATTCCGGCGATATGCTAGCTTCCCGCAGATTGGGATATTCAACGATGAGAATATCTTCTTCCTCTGATGTGTATAGATCGGTAATGCTTTTGGCCAGGTTGTATTCTCGTGAATCAATTCTGAAGTCTGACTTCCATGTTATTACTTTTGTTTTAAGTCCGATACTGTTCCAGTATTTTTTTAGGGCTTCGATCACATAACTTTTGCCTTCCCCGCCTTCTGTGCTAATAAAATTGATAATGTAGGGCAATCCTTCTTTCTTTTGCTGACAGAAACGAAGGATACTATTGCTTAACTGTTTTGTAGCTATACTTTTTGATTCTTCAACATAATTGTGATACTCTAAAATAGAGTCTTTTGGAAAGGCGCCTAACATCGGAAGTCCAATCAAACGACGTGTACGAATAGAATCGCGTAGAGTACGGTCTAATAATTCAAGAATTAAGAAGAACCCCAAAATAAATAGGAAGGTACCGGCACACGCTGCCATCACCATTTTTTTCAAAGGAGTGGGCATGGCACTGATCGGATATGCCGGAGCATTTAATACTTTTAATGCAGCGGAGGTCATTTCCAGATTTTTTCTACGCATGAGGGCATCATTGTAGCTTTTCAATACAGACAAGTAATTTTGCTCTATAAAAGTTATGTTACGCTCTTGACGTTTGATAGTGGAACCTACTGGTGCAAATTGTCTGTATTTCTCGTTGAGGTCTATACGGCTTTGCTGTATAATTTGTAAGTCTGATTTGGCTTTTTCGTATTGCATGGTTACTTCAAGCCACTGTTCTATGATGTTCTCTTTAGCTATTCCTTCTTTGGTATATTTGTTCTCTACATATTTATTTGAAAGCTCGGAAAGCTCCTTGCGCGTTTGATTTAAGCGATTCTTATATTCCTGTAATGAGGCTTCTTGATTCTGATGATCACTTGAAATCGTTTCCATTTCTGAGATTTTTCCTGTAAGCGAAGCGGCTTCATTCAGTTTATCCAAGAACTGAAGATTGTTGATTACATGTTTGGCATTGCTGCCCATTTGCTTTTCCAGTTCGTTTAACATTGCTTTGGCGCTGTTGTATGCAATCAATACGTTTTGTTCACGTAACTCAAACTCTTTGTTGATGGCAGCGATTTCTTTGGTCTCATCGTAATAATTAATAACACGTTTTTCTACGTTATATTGCGTTAGTGAGTCTTCTTTAAGCCGAAGTTCCTTTCCGATGCGTTGAAGTTCGCTTTTAAAATATTCGATAACTTTATCTGTTTCACCATAGCGGATTGCACTGTATTCGTTTACAAATTCTTTGGTCAGGATGTCGATGGTATTATAGGCGATACCCGGATCACTTGCCGTATAACTTATTTCAATCAGATCGCTGGCACCTTTACGCGCTACTCTGATTGCTTTGAGATCATTATAAGAGTAATAGGGCAAATTATAATAGAATACTCCATAGAGATAGTTCGCCTGGGTCGGTCTCAAGTAGTTGAAAAAGTTGGCTACCGTTTTATCTTCGCTGTTTTTATCTATTAATGACAGTATTTCTTTCCCGTTCGGACTGTTCTTTAGGTGTTCGTATATTCTGTTGTAATTGCTGGCTTTGATGAATTCATTGTCTTCTTTTGGATTACCTTTGATCAGACTTCGGGCATATAATCGCATAGATACCCGTTTGAGTGTACTTTCAGCCTTGATAATGTTCATTAGGTTATCCATAGCGTTCTGAGTTGTCGCCCAATCCACTTTGTTATTTCCACCTTCTAGATTGTAGCCGGAAGCAGCACCAGTGTAGAGGGTTGCCTCTACGTTATATGTTTTGCCTATCATGCGTTTCCCAAAATAGTAAACAGCAAATGTTATAATGGCTGTTCCAATAAGTAACCACCAACGGATACGATATAGGAATCTGCTGATATAAAGGATGTATTCCATAGATGTATGTTTATTTGTTTCTTAAAATGGGAGTGTGGGTGACTAATTCAAGTATCATTAAACTCTTGCTTAGCTCGAATTTGCTGTTTTCGAATTTCTCTTGTGCGTCTGATTGGCGAGATTTTTCAGATGATAAAGTTCCCGAATCAATAGCTCCATTCGAGAAATCCTTTTCAGCTATACTATATTGTACATTAGCAAGCATGAGGGCTTCGGCATTAAGTTTAAGAATGTTTAATTGGGAGGTCGCAGTTGCGTATAGAAGGATAATTTCCTTTTTCATTTCCTCAAACTTAACTTCTCTTTCAAGTTGGGCGGTACGTACATTCAGTTTTTGGCGTTTTACCCGCGCTGTCAAGTCAAAGAGACCGTCCAAAGGAATGTTGACTCCTGCACCTACTGTATATCCGTTCTGTGCCTGTGTTGCATAGGTCAGGTAAGGTGCAATTGCTACATCTGTATAAGTAGACTCGTTACCGAACATACCATACTGGTAGCTGCCCCGTAAACTGAAAAAGCCTAAGAAGGCACGCTTCTCTTTTGCCAGAAGCTTCCGTTCAATTTGTTCTTTTACTGTAGCTAATTCATAGGTCGGAGCGCTTTTTGCGTTCTCGAAAAGAAGATCCAGCGGTGGGAGTGTAATGCTGGAATAATCACTTGGTTGAAGTTTCGAATAGTCGCTTACCTCCTGCGCAGCTACGCTTCCGATGGAGGCAAACAAACATAGTAATCCTCCGAAGAGGCATTTTTTCTGTTTCATAAATTAACCCTATTATCTGCTTTTGCTGTGTTATAGCAAGTGCAAATATAAGGATTAATTTCATTTATTGATACACTATGCGGTCAATTTTGCAATTTTTCCCGTAAATAGTGTGCAAATGCTGTTTTTAGAATGCTTCCGTCATGTTGAAATAGAACAAATTCTGCTTGTTCACCATATCTCTTCCGAAGTCAAGACGGACGTTCATACGAGGCTGAACTTCAATACGTAAGCCAAGTCCCAGATTAGGAAGTACGCCTTCAATCTTGCCCGGAGTAGGACCCATGAATCCGCATCCTCCCCACGCTACATATCCTACATGGCTCAACATCTTCTTCACCCAATTACTTTTATCTGTATTGATCATCTGGCGGTATTCTGCCATCACCACATGTGAGGACTTGTCGCGAAACTGTCCCATATAGTAACCGCGAAGATCGAAGGGGGTACCGCTAAGCGCATATTTGGTCAACGGAACATCGCCGAATACATTCTTTGTCTGCACCGTCCATGCCAAGACTCTGCGTCGTCCGAGGGTCTTGTATTGGCGGTAGTCTATCTCCAGACGGTAGAAGTTATCGTCGCTTCCGAAGGCTTTGTTGTACATCATTCCACGAAAATCCAGGTAGGTCCCCCGATAAGCATTGGCGGGAATGTCACGGGTGTCATACGTCAGCAGGAAACCGACTCCGGAACTGAGATTGGAGTAGCCGTGCTCCGTGCCACCGGCAGCAATGTACGATGGTTGCTCTATCATCCCTGTGGCAGGTTTAGTGATCTTGTCATAATTGAAGTCGATCTGCGGACCGGCAAAGAAGTTACTTTTCCCCAAACGGAACAGGAACCAAGGATTCACCTGGACACCGCTATAACGGTATTCGCTGGTGTCTTCACCGCGCGGATAGTCCTTGTTGGTGCTGTATCCGATGCCGTAGAAGTTTTCCAGTGTGTTCTTATAAGCAAAGACGCCGAAAATACGGAAACGGTCGCCTTTAAAGAAAAGCTGTGGCTTGGTGAACAGGTTCAGACCTCCTTCGAACATCAGGGCGATAGCCATCGGAACAACCGAACGCTGCTGGGTAGTGTCACTCGGGTTCATACGGAAAGTCATCAAGGCGCTACCGCCGATCAGAAATCCGAAATCAGGAGTATAGCTGGGACCACCTAATATATTGTAGTGTAAATTACGTTTCGCTACCCGCTGACGTCGCAATTCTTTTTTGGAAAGGGTGGGAGTGGAGTCTGTCGGGGCAATCTCCCCATCTGTTGAATAAGATTCTTCATGAGCCGTAACAACTTCGTTGTTTGTCAGACTTACTTCACTATTTGTAGAAACGACTTCGTTGACAGAAGTTGCAGTCATTTGCAGTTCATCGCTTTTTACTGCTGTGTCAGCTGTTTGGGCCAACGAAATATTGATGAATAGAAACATCATCAATATACCTATTGTATATCTCTTCATATTCTTTCTTGAAATCCGCTGCAAAGGAAACTATTTTATTTCGATTAGTTTTCATTCTCATAGATAATAAATCTAAAAAAGAATCGTATTTTTGCCAATTAATAGTATGTAAAACGGAATTGCATACGGATTACTATTAGCATACAGGCAAAGTTAATTAATAAACGATCTATAATGAATAAACGAATTTTATCAGTTTTTGTTTGCTGTGCCCTTTACTATTCTGCACAGGCACAGGACGCGAAAGGAGGCATCAGCGCTGACATGATGCAGCAAATCAAACAGAGTTATCAAGGCACTTCTACCGACAAGGCTATCCGGAACGCCATCAGCAACAACGATATCCGTAAGCTTGCCCTGAATCAGGACAACATGAAGGGGATGGATACGCATTTTTCTGTCAAAGTGAACTCCAAGGGTATCACCGACCAGAAATCGTCCGGACGTTGCTGGCTCTTCACCGGTCTGAACGTAATGCGTGCCAAAGCCATCGACAAATACAATCTGGGTTCTTTCGAATTCTCGCAAACCTATCCTTTCTTTTTCGATCAGCTGGAAAAGGCTAATCTGTTCCTGCAAGGCATCATCGATACCAGCGACAAGCCGATGAACGATAAAATGGTGGAATGGCTGTTCCGCAATCCGTTGAGCGACGGCGGTACATTCACCGGAGTGGCGGACATCGTAAGCAAATACGGTCTCGTCCCCAAAGACGTGATGCCCGAAACGAACAGCAGCGAAAACACCGTCCGCATGGCGAGTCTGATCGCTCTGAAACTTCGCGAACAGGGTTTGCAGCTCCGTGACATGGCATCGAAAAACGCCAAGCCTGCCGCCATGGAGAAAGCAAAAACAGAAATGTTGAGTACCATCTACCGCATGCTTGTCCTGAACTTGGGTGTACCTCCCACAGAATTCACATGGACGCAATACAACGCCAAAGGCGAGCCCGTAGAAACCGCTACTTACACCCCGCTTTCTTTCCTGAAGAAATACGGTGACGAAAAGCTGATCGACAACTACGTAATGCTGATGAACGACCCCAGCCGCGAGTACTACAAATGTTATGAAATAGACTACGACCGCCACCGCTACGACGGCAAGAACTGGACATACGTCAACCTCCCGATAGAGGACATCAAAGAAATGGCGATCGCCTCTCTGAAAGACAGCACCATGATGTACTACTCCTGCGACGTAGGCAAGTTCCTGAACTCTGACCGTGGTCTGCTCGACGTCAAAAACTATGATTACGACTCACTGATGGGCACTACCTTCGGCATGGACAAGAAGCAGCGTATCCAAAGCTTCGCCAGCAGCTCCAGCCACGCCATGACCCTCATGGCAGTCGATCTGGACAAAAACGGAAAACCGGCCAAATGGATGGTTGAAAATAGTTGGGGTGCCGGAGCCGGCTATCAGGGACATCTCATCATGACCGACGAATGGTTCAACGAATATACCTTCCGTCTCGTTGTGGAAACAAAATACGTGACTCCGAAAGCACTCGAAGTCTTGAAACAAAAACCGATCCGCCTGCCGGCATGGGATCCAATGTTTGCCGGCGAAGAATAATCAACCGACAATCATGCTGCATCGACTTATACGCCGCAAGGTCTTCCAGCCTGCTTTATTGAAGAACGTGTGCGAACACAAAAGGAATTACGGATATTTTTCCGTAATTCCTTTCTTTTTTCCTCCCGAATCACATTATTATTTATTACTTTTGCGGCAAATTTTATGAAACCATTATTTTATATAGCATGGCAAATGTAATAAAGTTACGTAAAGGCCTTGACATAAACCTGAAAGGTAAAGCTGCTGAGACGTACACAACAGTGAAAGAGCCGGGATTTTACGCACTCGTACCCGATGATTTTCCTGGAGTGACACCGAAAGTGGTAGTGAAAGAGCAGGAGTATGTGATGGCTGGTGGACCCTTGTTTATTGACAAGTATCATCCTGAAGTGAAATTTGTTTCGCCCGTAAGTGGCGTAGTGACGAGCGTTGAACGTGGTGCTCGCCGCAAGGTATTGAACATCGTGGTGGAAGCTGCAGCTGAGCAGGACTACGAGGAATTTGGTAAGAAGAACGTATCCTCCATGGATGCGGAGGCAGTGAAGTCCGCTTTGTTGGAGGCAGGTCTGTTTGCGTTTATCAAGCAACGTCCGTATGACATCATTGCAGACCCGACAGTGACACCGAAAGGCATCTTCGTTTCCGCATTCGATACCAATCCGCTGGCTCCCGACTTCGAATTCGCATTGAAAGGCGAAGAAGCGAACTTCCAGACAGGACTTGATGCCCTCGCCAAACTGGCAAAAACTTACTTGAGTATCAGCGTGAAACAGAAAGCTGCTGCACTGACACAGGCTAAGAACGTTACCATCACCGCTTTTGACGGACCGAACCCTGCCGGCAACGTAGGTGTTCAGATCAACCACCTCGACCCCGTTTCAAAGGGCGAAACAGTGTGGACAATCGATCCGCAAGCCGTTATCTTCATCGGTCGCCTCTTCAATACAGGTCGTGTGAACTTCACTCGTACAGTAGCCGTGACAGGTTCCGAAGTGTTGAAACCTGCTTACTGCAAACTTCAGGTAGGTGCATTGCTGACCAACGTATTTGCCGGAAACGTAACAAAAGATAGAGATTTGCGCTACATCAGCGGTAACGTGCTGAGCGGCAAACAAGTTTCTCCGAACGGATTCCTGGGCGCTTTCCATAGCCAGCTGACTGTAATCCCCGAAGGTGACGACATCCACGAAATGCTCGGATGGATCATGCCACGCTTCAACCAGTTCAGTGCCAATCATTCATATTTCAGCTGGTTGATGGGCAAGAAGGAATACACGCTGGATGCACGTATCAAAGGTGGCGAACGTCACATGATCATGTCTGGCGAATATGACAAAGTGTTCCCGATGGATATCCTGCCCGAATACCTGATTAAAGCAATCATCGCCGGTGACATCGACCGCATGGAAGCGCTGGGTATCTACGAAGTGGCTCCCGAAGACTTCGCACTCTGCGAATTCGTCTGCTCTTCGAAGATGGAACTGCAACGCATCGTCCGTGCCGGACTCGATATGCTGCGTGCTGAAATGGCATAATCCGCATGGCAAATTGTAAATTGTAAATCGTAAAATAGTAAATATATTAATGAAAGCGTTAAGAAATTATCTCGATAAGATAAAGCCGAACTTTGAAGAGGGCGGTAAATTCCACGCATTCCAGTCGGTGTTCGACGGCTTCGAAACATTCCTGTTCGTGCCCAGCAAGACTGCGAAAACGGGAACGCACATACACGACGCGATCGACAGCAAGCGTATTATGTCGATTGTGGTTATTTCGTTAGTACCGGCGTTGCTGTTCGGTATGTACAACGTAGGTTACCAGCATTTCACCCATACAGGTGCTACTGGCAGCTTCATCGAAATGTTTATCTACGGATTCCTGGCTGTATTGCCTAAAATAATCGTATCTTATGTAGTAGGTCTGGGAATTGAGTTCGTTGTAGCTCAATGGAAGAAGGAAGAAATCCAGGAAGGATTCCTCGTTTCCGGTATTCTGATCCCGATGATCGTTCCGGTAGACTGTCCGCTGTGGATTCTTGCCGTAGCTACTGCATTCTCTGTGATTTTTGCAAAAGAAGTATTCGGTGGTACAGGTATGAATGTGTTCAACGTAGCGTTGATCACCCGTGCATTCCTGTTCTTCGCTTATCCTACTAAGATGTCCGGTGATGCTGTTTGGGTATCCGGCGACACGATTTTCGGTATGGGACAGGCAGTAGACGGTCTGACTGTTGCTACTCCGTTGGGACAGGCAGCTACTTCGGGTTCGGTTCCTCCGTTCAGCATGGATATGATCACAGGTCTGATTCCCGGTTCTATCGGTGAAACCAGTGTGATCGCTATCTTGATCGGTGCCGTTATCCTGTTGTGGACAGGCGTTGCAAGCTGGAAAACAATGATTTCCGTATTCGTTGGTGGTGCATTCATGGCTTGGGTATTCAATGCTATCGGCATGGAAAACAATACAATGGCTCAGATGCCTTGGTACGAACACCTTGTACTGGGTGGTTTCTGCTTCGGTGCTGTGTTCATGGCTACCGACCCCGTGACGTCCGCACGTACGGAAAGAGGTAAATACATCTTCGGATTCCTCATCGGTGTGATGGCTATCGTTATCCGCGTGCTGAACCCGGGTTATCCTGAAGGTATGATGCTCGCCATCCTGTTGATGAACATCTTCGCTCCGCTGATTGACTACTGTGTAGTACAGAGCAACATCAGCCGCCGCGAAAAACGCGCTGTTAAGTCTAACCAATAATACCGAATGAAAATGAATACAAATAGTAATAGTTATACTATCATTTATGCTTCGGTAATGGTTGTTATCGTTGCATTCCTGCTGGCATTCGTTAGTTCTTCACTGAAAGCTACACAAGACAAGAATGTGCAGTTGGACACTAAAAAGCAGATTCTTGCCGCATTGAACGTTAAGAATGTGGAAGATGCTGATGCTGAGTATCAGAAATATGTAAAAGGTGATATGCTGATGAACGTAGACGGCACACTGGCTGAAAATACAGACGAGTTTGCTACTAACTACGAGAAAGAAGCCAAAGAACACCAACGTCTGCACGTATTCGTATGTGATGTGGACGGCCAGACTAAATATGTGTTTCCAGTTTACGGTGCCGGTCTTTGGGGCGGTATCTGGGGATATGTTGCCCTGAATGAGGACAAAGACACTGTTTACGGTGTTTACTTCTCACACGCAAGTGAAACTCCGGGGTTGGGTGCGGAAATCGCTACTGAACATTTCCAAAATGAATTTGTGGGCAAAAAGACACTCGAGAATGCTGCTGTTGCCCTGGGTGTTGTAAAGAACGGCAAGGTAGAGAAACCTGATTACCAGGTAGACGGTATCTCTGGTGGTACAATCACTTCGGTGGGTGTGGACGCCATGCTGAAAGCTTGCCTGAATAGTTACATAAGTTTTTTAACTAAATAATAAAGGAGGAGGATAAAGAATATGGGACAACTGTTTTCAAAGAAGAATAAAGAAGTATTCTCTGCTCCGTTGGGAATCGATAATCCGGTAACCGTACAGGTGCTTGGTATCTGTTCTGCACTTGCTGTTACTGCCAAACTGGAGCCTGCTATCGTGATGGGGCTTTCCGTAACGGTTATTACGGCTTTCTCTAACGTGGTTATTTCACTGTTGCGTAAGACGATTCCAAACCGTATCCGTATCATCGTTCAGTTGGTAGTGGTAGCGGCTTTGGTTACCATCGTAAGTGAAATTCTGAAAGCGTTTGCATATGATGTAAGCGTACAGCTCTCGGTATATGTAGGTTTGATTATTACCAACTGTATCCTGATGGGACGTCTGGAAGCATTTGCCATGCAGAACGGTCCTTGGGAATCATTCCTTGACGGTGTTGGTAATGGTTTGGGTTATGCCAAAATTCTGGTGATCGTAGCATTCTTCCGCGAACTGCTTGGTTCGGGAACTCTGCTTGGCTTCAATATCTTGAACTACGAGCCTATCCAGAACATCGGTTATGTGAACAACGGTCTGATGTTGATGCCGCCGATGGCATTGATCATCGTAGCTTGCATTATATGGTATCAGCGTGCACGTCACAAAGAGCTGCAAGAAGAAAGTAATTAATATAAATGAAGAATGGAGAATGATGAATGAAGAATTGTCTGTGCAGTATCTGCTGTCGGGGCATTCGTTTACATCATTCCTGATTTATTAGTATGTGTAACACTCTTAAGTTCTTCATTCTTAATTCTTAATTAAAATATATGGAACATTTATTAAGTTTATTCGTCCGCTCCATCTTTGTGGACAATATGATATTCGCATTCTTCTTGGGTATGTGCTCATACTTGGCTGTATCAAAGAATGTGAAGACTGCTGTAGGACTGGGTATCGCGGTAACTTTTGTGTTACTGGTTACACTTCCGGTGAACTATTTATTGCAAACGAGAGTGCTGGCTGCCAACGCTATTATCGAAGGCGTTGACCTCAGCTTCCTGAGTTTTATTCTTTTCATTGCCGTTATTGCCGGTATCGTGCAATTGGTAGAGATGGTGGTAGAACGTTTCAGCCCGTCGCTGTACGCTTCACTGGGTATCTTCCTGCCGTTGATTGCCGTAAACTGTGCTATCATGGGTGCTTCTTTGTTTATGCAACAACGCATCAACCTGGGTGCAAGCGATCCGAAATACATCGGTGATGTATGGGATGCTCTTTCTTATGCACTCGGTTCGGGTATCGGTTGGCTGCTGGCTATCGTTGGTCTGGCTGCTATCCGCGAGAAGATGGCTTACTCTGATGTGCCTGCTCCGCTGAAAGGACTGGGTATTACATTTATCACTGTAGGTCTGATGGCAATCGCATTTATGTGTTTCTCTGGTTTGAACATCTAAAAAGAAAGGAATAAGACAATGGATATGAATTTAATATTATCAAGCATTGGGGTATTCCTTGTGGTTATTCTGTTGCTTGTTGTTATCTTGCTGGTTGCCAAGAAATTTCTGGTGCCTTCAGGAAACGTGAAACTAACGATCAATGGCGAAACAGGACTGGAAGTAGAGTCCGGTTCTACATTGCTTAATACGCTGGCTGTAAACGGAGTATTCCTGTCATCCGCTTGTGGTGGTAAGGGCTCTTGCGGACAGTGCAAATGTCAGGTACTCGAAGGTGGCGGCGAAATCCTGCCTTCTGAAGTTCCTCACTTCAGCCGTAAGCAGCAGCAAGACCACTGGCGTCTGGGCTGTCAGGTGAAAGTGAAAAGTGACATGGCTATCAAGATCGACGAGTCGGTACTTGGCGTGAAAGAGTGGGAGTGCGAAGTTATCTCCAACAAGAATGTGGCTACATTTATCAAAGAGTTTATCGTGGCATTGCCTAAGGGTGAACACATGGACTTTATCCCAGGTTCTTACGCACAGATCAAGATACCTAAATTCTCAATGGATTACGATAAGGACATTGACAAGAGCCTGATCGGTGACGAATATCTGCCTGCATGGGAGAAATTCGGCTTGATGGGCTTGAAATGTAAGAACGAAGAGGAAACAATCCGCGCTTACTCTATGGCCAACTACCCTGCTGAAGGTGACCGTATCATGCTGACTGTACGTATCGCTACCCCTCCGTTCAAGCCGAAAGAACAAGGTCCCGGATTTATGGATGTAATGCCGGGTATCGCTTCTTCTTATATCTTTACGCTGAAACCGGGTGACAAGGTAATAATGAGTGGTCCTTATGGAGACTTCCATCCGATTTTCGACTCTAACAAGGAAATGATGTGGATCGGTGGTGGTGCCGGTATGGCTCCGTTGCGTGCACAGATCATGCACTTGACGAAAACATTGCATACGACCGACCGCAAGATGTCATACTTCTATGGTGCCCGTGCGCTGAACGAAGTATTCTATCTGGAAGACTTCCTGCAAATTGAAAAGGATTTCCCGAACTTCACATTCCATCTGGCACTCGACCGTCCGGATCCTGCTGCTGATGCTGCCGGTGTGAAATATACTCCGGGCTTCGTACACAACGTAATTTATGAAACTTACTTGAAGAACCACGAAGCTCCTGAAGATATTGAATACTACATGTGTGGTCCTGGTCCGATGTCGAAAGCTGTAGAGAAGATGCTCGACGATCTGGGCGTTCCGGCTCAGAACCTGATGTTCGATAACTTCGGCGGATAACAGAGAGAGATTACTCCAAGACCTGTTTCCAGAATAACATGACATCAGTCTATGAAAAGACTGAAATGAAACTTTTGGAATATATGGCGGGAAATTTGAAAAAGACGATGGTCCTTTTCAGATTTCCCGCCTTCTTTTATAGATGTCGTCTGACCGATTTTATTGCTTCAGTACTTCTTATCAGTTGCCTCGGTGCTTAGTAGCAGTCACCTCGGTGCTTAGTAGCAGTTGCCTCGGTGCTTAGTAGCAGTCACCTCGGTGCTTAATGGCAGTAGTCACGGGGCTCAGCATTGTTCGGCTCGGTGCCCGGCAGTCGTCAGTTCGGTGCTCAGTAATCCAATAATTTGGCTACATCTTCTATTGAAGAACCTTTTTTTGTATCTTTGTCCCCATGTTAGAGAAAAATGAAATCATACAGTCCGCTCTTCAGAATCTGAAGATTGAATCTTTGAACCCGATGCAGGAAGCTGCACTCGAACAGGGAACGGGTAAGAAAGATGTTATCCTGTTGTCACCGACAGGTTCGGGTAAGACATTGGCATATCTTTTGCCTCTGCTGCTTACACTCAAACCGAATAACGATAGTGTGCAGGTACTGATCCTGGTCCCTTCCCGTGAGCTGGCTTTACAGATAGATACCGTATTCCGGAGTATGGGAACTTCGTGGAAGACTTGTTGCTGCTACGGTGGTCATCCCATTGCCGAAGAAAAGAAAAGCATCGCCGGAAATCACCCTGCTATTATAATAGGTACTCCGGGACGTATTACCGATCATCTGGCCAAAGGAAACTTTGATCCCGAAACCATCGGAACCTTGATTATCGATGAATTTGACAAGTCACTGGAGTTCGGCTTCCATGATGAAATGGCGGAGATTATTGCCCAGCTTCCCGGTTTGAAAAAGCGTGTATTGCTTTCGGCTACTGATGCCGAAGAAATCCCCCGGTTCACAGGGCTGAACCGGACGGTCAAACTGGATTTCCTTCCGGAAACTTCTCACGAGCAAGAGACCCGGTTGAAACTGATGAAGGTGCTTTCTCCTTCCAAAGATAAGATTGATACGCTTTATAATCTGCTTTGTACATTAGGAAGCAGTTCCAGTATTGTGTTCTGTAACCATCGGGATGCAGTGGACCGGGTACATAAGTTGCTGGAAGATAAGAAACTGTCTGCCGAACGTTTTCATGGCGGTATGGAACAGCCGGACCGTGAACGGGCGTTATATAAATTCCGTAACGGTAGCTGCCATGTACTGATCTCTACCGACTTGGCTGCCCGCGGACTTGATATCCCGGAAATAGAGCATATCATCCACTATCATCTGCCGGTGAACGAGGAAGCATTTACACATCGTAACGGACGTACGGCACGCTGGGACGCAACGGGTACATCTTACCTTATTCTTCATGCTGAAGAGAAACTTCCGGAATATATTCCTCAAGACATGGAAACAATGGAGTTGCCCGAAAATCCTGCCCGTCCTCCCAAATCCGTTTGGACTACTATATATATAGGTAAGGGGAAAAAGGAGAAGTTGAGCCGGATGGATATTGCCGGGTTCCTCTATAAGAAAGGTAATCTGACCCGCGAAGATGTAGGGGCGATTGATGTGAAAGAGCATTATGCTTTTGTAGCCGTTCGCCGGGCTAAAGTAAAACAGCTTCTGAACCTCATTCAAGGTGAGAAAATCAAGGGGATGAAGACTATTATCGAAGAAGCCAAGTAGGAGATTTTTCTTTTATTTTTCACTGTGTTTCTTTATAAATATTCATTTAGCAAGCATTTTTCTTTCACTCTATAAGTGATTATTCCCGTCAGGTTATATTTTCACCTTTTATCCCTTACTTGACATGTATAGATAACAATATGGTGTATATATGTTGTATAAACCAATAAAAAGAAAGAGAAATCTGCTTTAAAACAGTATTTTTATAAGGAAAGATTTGTGCACCGGAAATAAATTCGTAAATTCGCAAGGTCAAAAGACATAAACTAACGAAATGTTAAACCAAAAACAAACTTCAAATGAAAAAGCATAATTTCAATGCAGGACCTTCCATTCTTCCGCGTGAGGTGATAGAGGATACAGCGAAGGCTATTTTAGATTTCAACGGCTCTGGTCTCTCTCTGATGGAAATCAGTCACCGCGCCAAAGACTTCCAACCTGTGGTTGACGAAGCAGAGGCATTATTCAAGGAATTACTCAATATCCCCGAAGGTTATTCGGTACTGTTCCTGGGCGGTGGTGCTAGTATGGAGTTCTGCATGGTACCTTTCAACTTCCTTGAAAAAAAGGCTGCTTATCTGAATACAGGTGTGTGGGCAAAGAAAGCAATGAAAGAAGCTAAGGGGTTTGGTGAAGTTGTAGAAGTTGCTTCTTCCGCTGAAGCTACATATACTTACATCCCGAAAGATTACACAATTCCTGCTGACGCAGATTATTTTCACATAACCACAAATAACACGATTTACGGTACAGAATTGAAAAAAGACCTTGACTCTCCGGTTCCAATGGTTGCCGATATGTCTTCTGATATTTTCTCACGTCCGATCGACGTTTCTAAATATATCTGTATTTATGGTGGTGCGCAGAAAAATCTGGCTCCTGCCGGTGTTACATTCGTTATCGTGAAGAATGATGCAGTAGGTAAAGTGTCCCGTTACATCCCGTCAATGCTGAACTATCAGACTCATATTGACAACGGTTCTATGTTCAACACTCCTCCGGTAGTGCCTATCTATGCTGCATTGCTGAACTTGCGCTGGATCAAAGCACAGGGTGGTGTGAAAGAAATGGAACGTCGTGCTATCGAAAAGGCTGATATGCTGTACGCTGAAATCGACCGTAACAAAATGTTTGTAGGTACTGCTGCCAAGGAAGACCGTTCACGCATGAACATCTGCTTCGTAATGGCTCCCGAATACAAAGACCTGGAAGCTGACTTCATGAAGTTCGCTACAGAAAAAGGTATGGTAGGTATCAAAGGACACCGTTCAGTGGGTGGTTTCCGTGCTTCTTGCTACAATGCTCTGCCGAAAGAAAGCGTACAGGCTTTGATCGACTGCATGCAGGAATTTGAAAAACTTCATTAATAATATAAACAGAGTCACCACAGATTGCACGGATTTACACTGAAATCTTATTGAATATAGTGTGTAGACCGGTGAAATCTGTGGTGAATCTTTTTTCAAAAGATACAGATTAATTATGAAAGTACTTGTAGCTACTGAAAAACCGTTTGCCAAAGTTGCTGTAGACGGTATCCGTAAAGAAATCGAAGCAGCCGGATATGAGCTTGCTTTGCTGGAGAAATATACCGATAAGGCACAGTTGCTGGACGCAGTGAAAGATGCTAACGCTATCATTATCCGTAGTGATATTATTGATGCAGAAGTGCTGGATGCTGCCAAAGAATTGAAGATTGTAGTTCGTGCAGGTGCAGGATACGATAATGTAGACCTGGCTGCTGCCACTGCTCACAATGTTTGTGTAATGAATACTCCGGGACAGAACTCGAATGCAGTTGCCGAACTGGCTTTAGGGATGATGGTATACGCCGTTCGTAACTTCTATAACGGTACTTCCGGTACAGAATTGATGGGTAAGAAACTGGGTATCCATGCGTACGGAAATGTGGGTCGTAACGTTGCCCGTATAGCTAAAGGCTTCGGAATGGAAGTATATGCTTACGATGCTTTCTGCCCGAAAGAAGTGATCGAGAAAGATGGTGTGAAAGCTCTTGATTCGGCAGAAGAACTGTACAAGACTTGTCAGGTAGTGTCTCTTCATATTCCGGCAACTGCTGAGACGAAGAACTCTATCAATTACGCTTTGCTGAAGGACATGCCGAAAGGTGCTATGCTAGTGAACACTGCCCGTAAGGAAGTGATCAACGAAGCCGAGCTGATCAAATTGATGGAAGAACGTGCTGACTTCAAGTATATGACAGATATCATGCCTGCTGCTAACGCTGAATTTGCAGAGAAGTTTGCCGGACGTTATTTCTCTACTCCGAAGAAGATGGGTGCACAGACTGCCGAAGCAAATATCAATGCCGGTATTGCTGCTGCTCAACAGATTGTCGGTTTCCTGAAAGACGGTTGCGAGAAGTTCAGAGTAAACAAGTAAGTTATATTCTGAATAAAAACACTCTGTTACAGAATGTCTTTTTTAGAAATAAGTAGTATATTTGAGCCACAGATTTTCATGAAGTCTGTGGCTTTTAATTTATATATATAAAATACTAATATCATGGCAATAATTAAACCTTTCAAGGGCGTTCGTCCGCCGCAAGACCTGGTTGAACAGGTTGCTTCACGTCCTTACGATGTGTTAAATTCAGAAGAAGCACGTGCAGAAGCAGAAGGAAACGAAAAGTCTCTTTATCATATCATTAAGCCCGAAATAGATTTTCCTGTTGGCACGGATGAGCACGATGAGTGTGTTTATAAGAAAGCTGCCGAGAACTTCCAATTGTTTCAGGATAAAGGCTGGTTAGTGCAGGATGCTAAGGAAAACTATTACATCTACGCCCAGACCATGAACGGGAAAACTCAGTACGGGCTGGTAGTAGGCGCTTATGTTCCTGATTACATGAACGGCATCATCAAGAAGCACGAACTTACCCGTCGTGATAAGGAAGAAGACCGTATGAAGCATGTCCGTGTGAACAATGCGAATATCGAACCGGTATTCTTTGCTTATCCCGATAATGCGAAACTGGATACAATCATTCGGAAATATACCGCCGAGAAGCCTGTTTATGACTTCATCGCTCCGGGTGACGGCTTCGGGCACACTTTCTGGATTGTTGACCAGGACGAAGATATTGCTTCGATAACTGCTGAATTTGCTAAAATGCCGGCTCTTTATATTGCCGACGGACATCACCGTTCCGCTGCCGCCGCTTTGGTGGGGGCTGAGAAAGCAAAGCAGAATGCGAATCATCGCGGTGATGAGGAGTATAACTACTTCATGGCTGTATGTTTTCCTGCCAATCAGCTGACTATCATCGATTATAACCGTGTAGTAAAAGACCTCAACGGACTGACTCCCGAACAGTTTCTTGCAGCATTGGACAAGAACTTTGTTGTAGAGGAAAAGGGAACTGAAATTTACAAACCGTCCGGTTTACACAATTTCTCGCTCTATCTGGGTGACAAGTGGTATAGTCTGACTGCAAAGGCAGGCACGTACAATGACAATGATCCTATCGGTGTACTTGATGTTACTATTTCTTCAAATCTGATTTTAGACGAGATTTTGGGAATAAAAGACCTCCGTTCCGATAAGCGTATCGACTTTGTTGGTGGTATCCGTGGTCTGGGAGAATTGAAGAAACGTGTCGACAGTGGAGAGATGAAAGTAGCTTTGGCACTTTATCCTGTATCCATGAAGCAACTGATGGACATTGCTGACACCGGTAATATTATGCCGCCCAAAACGACTTGGTTCGAACCGAAACTTCGTTCGGGACTAGTAATTCATAAATTGGATTAAAGTATATACTTTATAAAAATCGAGCGGTCAATCTCTCACAATCAACAAGATGTTTGTGAGAAGTTGACCGCTTGTTTGTGTTGAAATAACCGCTCGATTGCCTCTGAATGGCCGTTCGAATCTGCCTGAAAACCTGCCCGATTGAATCAAATGAGGCAGTCGTTTCGGTGAGATACTCTAATATTTTCGGGCAGCAGATGGAATTTCATCAAGAAAGCCGTATCTTTGCGGCATGACTGCTGAAGATACTTATAAAACTATCGTCGAACCTTCCGAAGGTATTTATACAGAAAAGCGAAGCAAGTTTATTGCCATCGCCTTGCCTGTGCGTACCCTTGATGAGATAAAAGCACATCTTGAAACGTATCAGAAGAAGTATTATGATGCCCGGCACGTATGCTATGCTTATATGTTGGGTGCGGCGCGAAAGGATTTCCGCGCCAATGATAATGGTGAACCTTCGGGAACGGCGGGAAAGCCCATCCTCGGGCAAATAAACTCTAATGAGCTGACTGACATTCTGATTATTGTAGTCCGTTATTTTGGAGGGATCAAGTTGGGTACGAGCGGACTGATTGTTGCCTATAAAGCAGCCGCTGCCGAAGCAATTTCCGCCGCTACCATTATAGAAAAAACGGTGGATGAGGAAGTGACTGTGATGTTTGAATACCCTTTTATGAACGACATTATGCGTATTGTAAAGGAGGAAGAACCGGAAATTCTCAGTCAGTCGTACGATATGGATTGTAGCATGACGTTGCGTATCCGTCGTTCCATGATGCCCAAACTGCGTGCACGATTGGAGAAAGTAGAGACTGCACGGATTCTTGAAGAAGAGTAATCCATTGCAGCTTGTCAGGCAGAATGAATGTAATAAAGAAAAGTAAGAATATATGGCATTTGAAGCAACAAAAAGAGAATGGTGTGAACTCTATACTTTCTTTCGTCTATTGGCGGAAGGAAAAGTAGCGTTGGGCACGGCTAAGGCGAAGAAGGGAGAGATCAGCTGGCCTGTCGCAATGATTCAACGGGAAGAACATGACGGAACACGCTGTTATTATATAGAAAAAGAGAGTGTCCGCATCAAAGGCGAAAATAGTGAGAAGTCCGTTCCCCGGGAAGATTTCGGGATTGTGGCAGAGTTAATCTTACAGGCCGTCAAATCTTCTTCGGAAGAGGAGGTCACTTCTCCCGATGGCGTGGAAGAGTTTCTGGATGAGGTCGCTATTTTCGATTTGGAAGCAAAGACGGAAGATCGTACCGATTTTTATATTGCTTTCTGGCATCCGGAGGCACCGTTGAGCGGGTTCAGCGTTCGTTCGCGGCTGGGGGCTATGAACCCGTTGTTGGACGGAGGCCGCACAGCCAACTTGAAACTGGAACAGAGCGGAGTCAAATTTGCGACTCCTACCGTAAATAAGATTAATGCGTTGCCGGAAGCTCCTAATGAAGTGGCAGAGCGAATGTTGCTGATTGAACGCTTGGGCGGGGTACTCAAATATTCGGACGTGGCAGATCGGGTATTCCGTAGCAATCTTTTGATGATTGATTTACATTTCCCCCGTGTGCTGACTGAAATGGTACGCATCATGCATTTGGATGATATTACCCGTATCAGCGAATTGACGGAAGTAATCAAACAGATGAACCCGTTGAAGATAAAAGATGAGCTGGTAAACAAACATGGTTTTTATGAGTTTAAAATAAAGCAGTTCTTGATGGCGTTAGCATTGGGCATGCGTCCGGCGAAGATATATACAGGACAGGATTCGGCTGTTGAAGGTATCTTGTTGATGGATGGGAGCGGAGAAGTACTTTGCTATCATAAGTCAGAAAGACCGGTGATGGAGGATTTTCTGTTTCTGAATACCCGTTTGGAGAAAGGTTCTCTGGATAAGGACAAATACGGTTTTCTGGAAAGAGAAAACGGAACGTATTACTTCAAACTGAATGCCAAGATCGGGCTCGTAAAACGATAATTGCAAGTGGTGAACGAGTTGTAAGTATAGTAAATATAGTATATGAAAACGAATGAAGTTTTAGAGAACATCAAAGCGCGTCGTAGTGTACGGGCTTATACTGACCGGCAGGTTTCGGAAGAAGACTTGCAGGCTATTCTGGAAGCTGCCACTTTTGCCCCCAGTGGGATGCACTTGGAGACGTGGCATTTTACTGCCATTCAGAATGCAGATAAACTGTCTGAATTGAATGAACGGATTAAAGGAGCTTTCGCTAAAAGTGACGAGCCGAAATTACAGGAACGCGGTCACAGCAAAACGTATTGCTGTTATTATCATGCCCCGACTTTAGTGATCGTATCCAATGAACCGACGCAATGGTGGGCCGGTATGGACTGTGCCTGTGCTATTGAGAATATGTTTTTGGCTGCCCATTCTCTGGGGATCGGTTCTTGCTGGATCAATCAGTTAGGAACAACTTGCGATGATCCCGAAGTCCGTGAATTGATAACTTCGCTGGGTGTACCGAAAGACCATAAAGTATATGGCTGTGTAGCTTTGGGATATGCCGATCCTAAAATCTCAATGAGGGAGAAGGCGGTCAAGGCTGGAACAGTGACTGTTGTCAGATAGGACCCAGCTATGTTTCCGGCAAACATGGAATGAAGGCAGTATGATAACCGGAAGATTCCGGCATCGTTTCTTATGTTCATTTAGCTCGGTGCTTATCGGAATACTTCGGTGCCTGCAAAGGTAAGCCCGGAGCTCAGCAAATGCGAGCCCCGGGCTTATTTTTTCCTGTGTACAGATTTCCTCTGGAAGTTTATTCTTATTCGAACCTTCCGTAGCGGGTCGGCAATAACTTCCGGTCTCCCAACGTATTGTCTACGCGGGCCACGTTCACCCAGAATTTATTATCACGTACGCTTTCTATCGGATACGCAGCTTTTTCGCGTGTATAAGAATGTTCCCAATTATCATTCACAATCTCATATTCGGGATGCGGGGCATTGATTAATACATTGTCATTCTTGTCTGCTTCTCCATCTTTCACTTCTTGGATTTCTTTCCAGATATTCAGCATGACATCCACGAAATTATCCAGCTCTGCTAAACTTTCGCTTTCGGTCGGCTCAATCATCAGCGTACCGTGAACAGGGAAGGAGAGAGTCGGTGCATGATAGCCATAATCCATCAGGCGTTTGGCAATATCATTCTCAGAGATTCCCGTTTCTTCATGTACTTTGCGGCATTCCAGAATCATTTCGTGTCCAACGAAACCGGTAGCTCCCCGATAAACAATACCGTAAGTATCTTTCAGACAGGCAGCCAGATAGTTGGCATTGAGAATGGCGATTTTAGTTGCCTGAGTCAGCCCTTCTGCTCCCATCATCCGGATATAACCGTACGTGATAGGCAAGATACCCGCACTACCGAACGGAGCTGCGGAAACTTGGTTTTGTGTATTGCCGAAGATCGAGTGTCCCGGTAAGAACGGCACCAGATGCTCTGCTACACAGATAGGACCTACACCCGGACCGCCACCACCATGCGGTGAAGCAAACGTCTTATGTAAGTTCAAGTGACAAACATCTGCACCGATGAATCCCGGATTGGTCAATCCTACTTGTGCATTCATGTTGGCCCCGTCCATATATACTTGTGCGCCGCAGGCATGGATAATCTCACAGATTTCTTTTATTTCCGTTTCGAAGATACCGTGTGTTGACGGATAGGTAATCATCAATGCTGCCAGTTCTTCTTTGTTTTCCAAGGCTTTGGCACGCAGGTCGTTCATATCCACATTTCCTTGCTCATCGCATGCGCAGGTGACGGTCTCAAATCCGGCTTGTATGGCAGATGCCGGATTTGTGCCGTGTGCCGAAGCCGGAATCAATATCTTATTGCGGTGTCCCTGACCGATACTTTCAAGATATGCACGAATAACGCGCAGGCCGGCATATTCTCCCGCAGCACCCGAATTTGGCTGCAGGCTGACACCTGCAAATCCGGTGATAACCTTCAGATCCTCACTCAGATTGCCGATCAGTTCACGATATCCTTCTGCCTGATCTTCCGGTACTAACGGGTGCATGCTCATAAATTCCGGACGACTCAAAGGCAGCATTTCAGCGGCTGCATTGAGCTTCATAGTGCACGATCCGAGAGAAATCATAGACTGTGCCAATGAAATATCCTTCCGGTCCAGACGTTTGATGTAACGCATCATTTCCGTTTCCGTATGGTATTTGGAGAATACTTCATGCGTGAGAAAAGAGGTGGTACGTTTCAGCGTTTTGTCGATGTTGCTCTTTTCCGGTACATCTTCTACCTTCTGGTAATCCTTGCCGGCAGCGATGGCGAAGATGGAAAGCAGCACATTCGTAGCTGCTACATCTGTTGTCTCGTCAATGCTGAAGCCTACATCTCCATTCTCATAATAGCGCAGGTTTACTTCCTTGCTCAATGCAATCGTGCGAATCTGTTGGGCTGAAACGTGTTCCGGCAGTTCGAAACGTAGTGTGTCGAAATACTGTGTATTGACTTGGGTATATCCGAATTTCTTTAATTGCTTGTCAAGGAAAACGGTGATGCTGTGGATGCGCGAAGCAATCGTTTTGATTCCTTCCTGTCCGTGATATACGGCGTAGAAGCCGGCCATTGTTGCGAGTAATGCCTGAGCCGTACAAATATTGGAAGTCGCTTTTTCCCGTTTGATGTGCTGTTCGCGTGTCTGCAGGGCCATTCGGTAGCAGAGTTTGCCATATTTATCTTTGGACCATCCGATGATTCGTCCCGGCATATTCCGCTTGTACTCGTCACGTGTGGCGAAGTAACCAGCCGAAGGACCACCGTAAAACATCGGTGTACCCAGGCGTTGTGTGGTACCGAATACAATATCCGCTCCCCATTCTCCCGGAGGAGTCAGCAGGGCAAGGCTCAGAATATCGGCGGCAACGGCAACTTTACAGTCCGCGTCATGTGCTTTCTTCGTAAAGTCGGCATAGTTTTCTACATTTCCGCTGGAATTAGGATATTGAAGAATGCAGGCGAAGATTTCCGGTGAGGGTTCAAATTCTTTGTATCTGCCTACGCGCAATTCAATTCCTTGTGGAATGGCACGTGTAGTCATTACTGCTAAAGTCTGCGGGAAAATGTTTTCGTCTACAAAGACTACATTGGCACCTGCTTTCTGCTGAGTGCGTGAACGAAGTGCGTACATCATGGTTACGGCTTCGGCAGCGGCAGTCGCTTCATCCAGCAGCGAACAGTTGGCAAGCGGCATAGCGGTGAGATCACAGACGGCGGTCTGGAAATTCATCAATGCTTCCAGTCTTCCCTGTGATACTTCCGTCTGATAAGGCGTGTAGGAAGTATACCACACGGGATTTTCGAATACATTCCGTTGGATAACGGCAGGAGTAATTGTATTATACCACCCCAATCCGATGTACGTAGTATACAGTTTGTTTTTACTTGCCAGTCCGGCAATGTGTTTCCCAAATTCGTATTCCGTCAACGGACTAGCCAGTGCCAGTGGTTCCTTCAGGCGGATGTTGGCAGGAATGGTTTTGTTGATCAGTTCATCCAGTGAGTCTACGCCTATTTTACGAAGCATCACGGCTGTGTCTTGTTCATTGATGCCGATGTGACGGCTAGCTAACAAATCTGTTTTCATAATTTTTGATTTATAAGTATCAGGTATTAAGTATTAGGTATTACCCATGCGGATATGAATATCATAAAGCTACGGTTATCATCAGCTACGGTTAATACCTAATACCTAATACTTAATACCTGAATTACTATCTGAAAAATGGGTTCTCTGCTTTTTCCATTCCGATGGTCGTAGGTGCACCGTGTCCGGGGTAGACGACTGTCTCGTTAGGAAGTACGAATAGACGGCTGCAAATGTGATCGATCAGTTCGTCGAAGTTGCCTCCTGACAGGTCGGCGCGACCGATACTGCCTTGAAACAATACGTCACCGGAGAACATGCAGTTGTCTTCTTTACAATAATACACGAGGCTGCCGGGTGAGTGTCCGGGAACATGGATTGCTTCCAGCTTGGTGTGTCCGAAGGTGATAATATCTCCGTCGTGCAGATATTTTCCCAATGGAACCGGCTTTTCCTGTAATTGGAAGCCGAACATGCGGCTTTGTTTCGGAGCTTCATCAATCCAGAACTCATCCGCTTTGTTGGCTTCTGCCGACAGACCGAATTCTTTCAGCATAAATGGATTGCCGAAGATGTGATCCAGATGTAAATGAGTATTCAGCAGATGCTTTACATTCAATTCATTGGTGAGGATGAACTTCTTTAGTGCTTGTTTTTCCTCTTCATAGAAGCAGCCCGGATCAATGACCACCGCTTCTTTTGTGTCATCCCATAAAACGTAGCAATTTACGGGAAACATATTAAATTCAAATCTCTTTATTTTCATGGTTTTGATAACTCCTGATTCCTATATTTGTGAATATACTACCTTTTTGGTTTCAAAGAACTCTTCCTCAAAGTCTTCGCTCAGGCTGTGAATGACTGTTTTATGCTTGAACGGCATTGTTTCGTGCTCCAGTTCGCCTCCTTTGAGACAGATCAGTCCGTTAGGCAGAGCATTCTGCTGCTTGGGAGAAATGTTCTTTTTGATAATCTTGATCAGATCCGCCAAAGGCATTACGGCACGACTTACCACAAAGTCGAACAGTTGTTTTTCCTCTTCTGCACGGGCATGGCGGAAGGTGACGTTTTTCAGTCCGATGGCATTTGCCACTTCTGTTGCCACGCGTACTTTCTTACCGATGCTGTCTACCAGATGAAACTTGGTGTCGGGGAAAAGAATTGCGAGCGGAATGCCGGGAAAGCCTCCTCCTGTACCCAGATCCATGATGCTGGTTCCGGGACGGAATTGAATCACTTTGGCGATGCCTAATGAATGGAGCACATGATGCTCGTATAAATTCTCGATGTCTTTGCGGGAGATGACGTTGATTTTCGCATTCCAGTCGATGTAGAGGTCGTATAGAGCAGCAAACTGTTGGCGCTGCTCTTCCGTCAGATCCGGAAAATATTTCAGTATGATTTCCACTTTAAGTATTTTGAATGGTGAATTTAGAATTATAAGTGAAATGAATATCCTCTTGCATCACACGGGGCAATAACAATAGGATATTCATTGGTGTTCAATCTTTTAATAACTGTTTAATTTTTCAAATCTCCGAGAATAGGGTTGCTGCCCAGCAGGTGTTCCATTATGGCGTATGGAATCGTGACTTTGACAGGACCCATCGAATACGGTGTGATATCGTATATATTATAGTAGAAGGTGATACCTTCCTTGCTCAGATAAAAGTTTTCTGTCGGTGTGATGTCTCCGGTCGAGGCATATCCCATGTCTTCCAGTGCCTCGTGTGTTGTCACTTTGTTGTCGGCCATCAGCTGGTTCCATATCAGGTCTGTCAGGGCTTCCTGATAGTCGCCTACAAAAATATCGTCGAGGCGAAGCGGACGCATCAGGGTAAGGTCCATATTTAGGAAAGTTGACATGTACATGCCATGTGCGCCTCCGGTATATTCGTTATAGTCAACGCGGTATACAAGCAGGTCTTTCTCATATAGTTGCACATGACTTTCGATACTCTTGTAGTAGGAATACCATGCGCCTACCACTGCATCGCTCTCTTTATTCTTTTCGTCTTCGGCATACATAGGCTCCTGGTCGTGGCGGTACTCGTCAATATAGCTCTGAGCGTATTGCTTCACTACTGCTTCCGGTTTTTCACCGATATATTTGTCTCCGAAGCATACGGAGATGAAGTATGCATTCAGACTATCTTTCAGCATATCATCCGATGACTTGACAGGATAGGCGAAGTTGACGATAATATTGCATGCCGGTTTGGCTGTATCATTAAAGAGGTGTGCCGTCTCGTTTACCTGTATACTATCGAATTGTAATGCTCCTGTATTTTTGTTCATCTTGTCATGACAAGAAAACAAAAAGCCGCTTACCGAAAGTATAACCGCAAGCAGGCTGACATATTGTTTTTTCATACCCGTTTTTTCTATAAATTCAACATTGATCATATCTATCACTATCGACAAATATAAATGAAATAACCGAATACTGCGAATAAAAAAGGAAAAATATTCAGCTAGTTTTTTGGGTAATGCATATAGGGGATGCCATTGTTAATGATTCTTTTTTTCTTGCTTTTGTCACATATGTTACAGTTTTAATCGATGCACTGCACTTATCTTTGCAGAAAAAATAGATTATGGAACAGTTACATGCACATGAAGTCCTTCACATGATGGAGGGAAATAGTTATACTGAAGCAACTCTGAGAGCTGCAATCGTGGAGAAGTTTGGCGAACATCAGCGTTTTTATGCTTGTTCGGCAGATAATATGGAAGTAGACGAACTGATAGAGTTTCTCAAAAGAAAAGGGAAATTCATGCCAGCCGGTGAAGAGTTTACGGTGGATATCAGTAAGGTTTGCAGCCATTGATTCTTGGCGGGTGCTGTGGATAGCCAAGCGGTATAGTAGTCAATAGGAATAATTAGACAAAGAAATGACGAGGGTGTGTCAAAACTCAATTTTTAAGAAGATGAACTTTTAATTTGAAATTAGAACATCCTAAAAGACTAAAGAAAGGGGCATATCATTACTCAAAACGAAGTTTGATATGCCCCTTTTAGATGTTATAGTTACAATCTGTAATTTTTCGGAGTAGTCATTTTAGTTTCGACATACCCTCGTTTTTTTCTTCAGGGTGTGAGGGGGGATGAAAAGGGTTTGTTAGTTGTAGGTTGCCCCTGTTGTTTTTCTTAGCTAGGGAAATTTTCATAGGTAGGGAAATCCCTATTTGCAAATAGGAAGAAGTCTTTGCAAAGAGAGTTTTCTCATGCTACATTTGTAGTATAAAACTACTAAACTATACTTAATATGAAAAAGAATCAGTACCTTATGTCTTTGTTGCTGGTGATACTGCTCAGCAGTTGCTTTACCAGCAGAATTAATTATGAAAAATTGAGTCGTATCCAACTCGGGATGTCTTCTGGAGGGGTGATAGCTATTTTGGGTAAGCCAACTTATCGAAGTTTTGATGAAAAGGAAGAGGTCTTAGAGTTTTGCTATGGATTAAATATCGCAAAGATTTGGTTTGTTGATGACAAAGTAACTAAGATGAAGAATTATTATGACTATGATTGTAATAAAATTCGGATCGTAGAGGATAAGAAAGAAGACGATAAATCCTCAAAGAAAGATAAAAAAGAAGATACAAGTTCCAGAATACGTGTAACGACGGATGGAAAGCATATAATACAGACCGGTTCCATCATAGTCACTCCGGATGGAAAACATGAAACAGTGGTAAGTGATCTGGGTGGAATCATTATAACAGGGTCCGGTGAACATATACATGTTCATTAGTACTTGCAGTTAATAGTTAATTCACCATACCTTTATCAATTCCGAATTTCTCATCCGTCTGGCATTCACCGGCAGGTTCTACATGTACCAAAATATCATAGACATTGTCTATAGAGCTTTTTATACTTTTTTCCACAGAATCGGCTATCTGATGTGCCTGTGTGATTGTTATTTGCGGGTTTACCTCTATGTCGAGAGTAATCATATAAAGATTCCCGATCATTCTTGACCTTACCCGGTGTGGATTACTCGCACCGGGTACTTGCTCCACCGCTTCGAATATCTTATTATATACATTGACATCTTTGACTCCATCCATCAATTCTACATTCGAATCGATGAAAATACTGATCGAAGATTTTATAATAAAGAGACTGATGATTAGTCCTGTGATAGAGTCGAGTATAGGCAGTTTGAATATGAACGTGAATATAAGTCCCAGCAACACACCGGAGGAGATGATCACGTCATTACGCATATTGATCGCATTGGCTGTCAGCATGGAACTGTCTATTTTCTTTCCCTGTTTGTATTGATATGAAGCCAGCAGGAGTTTGCCGATGATAGAAAATATAGTGACGTATATAGCAATGGCCGACGGAATTTCTTTACTCTCGTCAGTGAAGATGCTTCCAATGGATGATATCAACATTTGCACACCCGCGTAAAAAATCACAAGTGACAGAATCTTAGTTGCAATCCCTTCGGCCTTTTCATAACCGAATACATACTTCTTGGAAGGCGGCTGATTGATAATGCGTGCTGTGAAAATCATGACAATGGAGATGATTACGTCCGTTGCCGAATCGATACCGTCGCCCAGCACGGCAAGACTACCGGCAAATAAGCCTATGATGATTTTTGATGCGGAAAGTATGGCGTTCCCGATAGTACTTATCCAAGAAGTTCTGATTAATATCTGCTCCCTTTTTGCTTTCATGTGATTAAGCCTTTGACATACCGGTTAGTATGTAGCTGCCTTTCAAGTTGTTTTCTTTCATATAATTGACCACTTCTACCCGGCAGGCCGACATTAAAGCGTATCCCGTTAAGTTCCCGTTTATAGCTTTGATGAACGAATACTCTGTATCGTTGTGGATGAAAGATATACGATGATATTCCATAACATAATGTGTTTAATAAGGACTAATATGTGGTCAAATATACGGATAATATCAGTAGTATGGATGAAAAAGGAGAATTATTTAATTTGATCATATTGCTGGAATAGTACATTTTTATTTTTATCTTTGCCTCCCGAAATGAAAAGACTAGCCTACATAACAGCAGTGATTCTTTCTCTCCTGATTATCTATTCAGGGGCAGGAGTGTCTATTGTCCATTACTGCTGTTCCCGTTGTGAGGCAGTGCAAGGCTGTTGTGCCAATGGCTGTCCCAAGTGTAAGAAGTCTCATACGTGCGATTCAAAGAAAGACTGTAGAGAAAAGGGCTGTACAGCCACTATCTATAAGCTCGATTTGATGAAGCATGTTTCCGAACTGACAGTTTCTGTTCCGGTGGTAACGCTTTTCTGTGAACAATCTTGTCAGTTATTTGCTTTTGCTTCCATAGATCAAACGGCAGACTATTCCAGTCTTCCCTTTCCGCCACCTTCCTGTCCGAGGCAGAAGTTGGCGTTACATTCTGTTCTTCTGATTTAGCGTTATTTCATTTTTTTGTGTCCGATGGAACTTTGTTTTCAGCCATTGCAGGTTATGAAAGCAAAGGGAATGAATGCAATTTAGTTGCAAGAGAAATGAATTAATTTTGTATCTCAACAATAAGTTTAAGAAAGAATGAAATATATGATAATGGGCCTGTTCTCATTACTTGCGGTTACAACCTATGCGCAAGTACGGGGGACGGTCAAAGATAATACCGGAGAACCCATTCCGGGTGCTAATGTATTCTGGATGAATACGGGTCAGGGAGTAACAACGAAAGAAGATGGTAGTTTTTCTATCTCCAAACCTTCGAAAAGTCACATGCTGGTGGTCAGTTTTATCGGTTTTCAGAATGATACGATTCATGTCAGCAAGAAGAATCAGGAGCTGGATATCATCCTTCGGGATGGTGTAGAGCTGAATGAAGTGAATGTGGTCAGCCGCAGAATGGGAACGATGAAGTTGCGGAGCAGTGTGATGAATGAAGAGATGATAAGCAGTGCCGAATTGAGTAGAGCTGCCTGTTGCAATCTTGGAGAAAGCTTTGTGACCAACCCTTCGGTGGACGTGAGTTATTCGGATGCTGCAACGGGAGCCAAACAGATTAAACTGCTCGGATTGTCCGGAACTTATGTGCAGATGCTGACAGAGAATATCCCGAACTATCGTGGCGCGGCTTCCCCTTATGGACTGGGATATGTTCCCGGTCCGTGGATGCAGAGCATACAGGTTTCCAAAGGAATCTCTTCTGTGAAGAATGGCTACGAAGCTATCACAGGACAAATCAATGTCGAGTTTAAAAAGCCGCAGTTGCCGGAAGCCGACTGGGTATCCGCCAATCTTTTCGCAAGCAGTACCAGTCGGTATGAGGCGAATGCAGATGCCACCCTGAAGTTGTCCAAACGCTGGAGCACCTCTCTGCTGGCACATTATGAGAACGAGACCAAAGCACACGACGGCAATGATGACGGCTTCGTAGATATTCCCCGGGTAGAGCAATATAATGTCTGGAACCGATGGGCATATATGGGAGATCACTATGTTTTTCAAGCAGGTTTCAAGGCATTGTCCGAAAGCCGGAACAGCGGACAGGCACATCATGCAGGTATGCAGTCCGATGATCTCTATAAGGTAGGAATCGATACCGAGCGTTATGAGCTTTTTACTAAGAATGCTTATATATTCAATAAGGAGAAGAATACGAATCTGGCATTGATTCTTTCTGCCAGCTGGCACAATCAGGATGCGATGTACGGACGAAAACTCTACAATGTAGACCAGACGAATGCGTATGCTTCTTTGATGTTTGAAACGGAATTTAATAAGCAGAACAGTTTCTCGGCAGGATTGAGTTTCAACTATGACGCCTATGACCAGCATTATCGGCTGGAGAATAAAACGGAATTGCCGCTTATAAAGGCATTTGCCAAAGAAGCGGTTCCCGGAGTCTATGTGCAATATACGTTGAATCTGAATGACCAGTGGATGCTGATGGCAGGTCTGCGCGGCGATTATAGCAGTGAGCACGGCTTCTTTGTGACCCCGCGTGCGCATCTGAAATACAATCCGAATGAGTATGTACACTTCCGCCTGTCTGCCGGAAAAGGTTACCGTACGAATCATGTACTGGCAGAGAACAATTACCTGCTTTCCAGCAGCCGAAAGGTTGAAATAGCGAACGGGCTGGATATGGAAGAAGCATGGAACTATGGCGCCAGCGTATCTACATATATACCCATATTAGGCAAGACGCTGAATATCAATGCCGAGTACTATTACACCAACTTCCTGAAACAAGTAGTAGTAGATATGGACAGCAATCCTCACGAAGTCGCTTTTTACAATCTCGATGGACGTTCCTATTCGCATGTGTTCCAAGTAGAGGCAAGCTATCCTTTTTTCAAAGGATTTACTTTGACAGGGGCTTACCGTCTGACGGATGCTCAGACAACCTACAAAGGTCAGCGGATGGAGAAACCACTGACCAGTAAATACAAGGGATTGCTGACCGCTTCGTATCAGACACCACTCGGAATATGGCAGTTTGATGCTACGCTCCAACTCAATGGCGGAGGAAGAATGCCTGCTCCTTATGAATTGGCGGACGGTCAGTTGTCCTGGGAGCGCCGCTACGGTAGTTTCGAACAATTGAGCGCTCAAATAACCCGCTATTTCCGTCGTTGGTCCATCTACGTAGGAGGGGAGAACCTGACCAACTTCAAACAGAAGAACCCGATCATTGATGCTGCGAATCCGTGGGGAAGTAACTTTGACTCTACGATGATATGGGGACCTGTGCACGGAGCAAAGGCGTATATCGGAGTACGTTTCAATCTGGCAAGAAACAGTGACTAAAGTGATAAAAACAGAAATGAATGATGACCATTAAAAGAATAAGAAAAATGAAAACAAGAAGATGGATGGCCACTTTCGTGGTGGCTCTTTTGAGTGTGACAGCTGTACTGGCAAAAGACATTCGCGTCGTAGTATTCAAAGTCTCTCAGATGCATTGCGAGAACTGCGAGAAGAAAGTGAAAAACAATATGCGCTTTGAAAAAGGTGTGAAAGAACTTTCTACCGAGCTGAAGGACAAAACGGTGTCTATCACCTACGATGCCGAGAAGACGGACGTGAAGAAGTTGCAGGCAGGATTCAAGAAGTTCAATTACGAGGCGGAGTTTGTGAAAGAAACCAAACAGGAAGGCAAGAAAGACGGCAAACAAGAATCTCAAAAAGAAGAAAAGAAAGCCGATAAGAAGTAATCGAACAAATACCCATATTGGCTTGTTTTATAACTACTAATCATTAAAGAGTAAGGATTATATGGGTAATATAGCAAAAAAGGCGTTTCCCGTGCTCAATATGCATTGTGCGGGATGCGCTAACAATGTAGAAAAAACAGTGAAAAAGTTGTCGGGAGTCGTTGATGCTTCCGTCAACTTTGCTTCAAATACATTGACGATTTCTTATGAGGACGACAAGCTGACTCCCGGAGAAATTCGTGCAGCGGTACTTGCTGCCGGTTATGACTTGATTGTAGAAGAAGCGAATAAAGAAGAACGTCGGGAGGAGGAGCAGCATAAGCGTTATCTCCGCCTGAAACGGAAAGTGATCGGTGCGTGGATATTTGTCGTACCGCTCCTTATCTTTTCTATGGTATTGATGCACATGCCATATTCTAACGAGATACAGATGGTGCTCACCATTCCGGTAATGGTACTCTTCGGAGGCAGTTTCTTTACGGGAGCATGGAAGCAGGCCAAGGTCGGGCGTAGTAATATGGATACGCTGGTCGCGTTAAGTACCTCGATAGCCTTCCTTTTCAGTTTATTCAATACCTTCTTTCCGCAGTTCTGGACAGATCGCGGATTGGAACCACACGTCTATTACGAAGCTTCCGCAGTGATCATTGCTTTCGTTCTGACCGGAAAAATGATGGAGGAACGTGCCAAAGGAAATACTTCGGACGCAATTCGCAGGCTGATGGGAATGCAGCCCAAAGTGGCGCGTGTGTTGCGTGGCGGGATAGAGGAGGAGATACAAATAGACCTCTTGCAGGTAGGCGATAGGGTTGTAGTCCGTCCCGGCGAACAGATTCCGGTGGATGGCCAGCTTTCGGAAGGAGAATCGTATGTGGATGAAAGTATGATTAGCGGTGAGCCGATTCCGGTAGAGAAGAAAAAGGGCGACAAAGTCCTTGCCGGGACAATCAATCAGCGCGGGTCATTTATCATTCGTGCCTCCCAGGTGGGAAGTGATACAGTGCTTGCGCGCATCATTCACATGGTGCAGGAAGCACAAGGCAGCAAAGCTCCTGTGCAGCGTATTGTCGACCGTATTACTGGGATTTTTGTCCCTGTCGTGCTCGGAATCGCCATCCTGACATTTATATTGTGGGTTGCCATCGGTGGCAGTGAGTATATTTCTTACGGTATTCTTTCTGCTGTATCTGTTCTGGTCATAGCCTGTCCCTGTGCTTTGGGGCTTGCCACTCCTACTGCATTAATGGTAGGAATCGGTAAGGCTGCCGGACAGCATATTCTGATCAAAGATGCCGTTGCTCTGGAACAGATGCGTAAGGTCAATGTAGTGGTGCTGGATAAAACCGGGACATTGACTGAAGGGCATCCTACCGCTACCGGATGGTTGTGGGCACAGCCGCAGGAAGAACATTTCAAGAATGTACTTCTGGCTGCCGAACTAAAATCGGAGCATCCGTTGGCAGGTGCGATTGTAACTGTACTTCAGGATGAGGAAAAGATAACTCCCGCTCCTTTGAGCAGCTTTGAAAGTATCACAGGAAAAGGGATAAAGGTGTCTTATCAGGGCAATACTTACTGGGTAGGAAGCCACAAACTTCTGAAAGATTTCAGTGCTACGGTCAGTGATGTCATGGCGGATATGCTGGTACATTACGAATCGGATGGGAACGGAATTATATACTTTGGACGTGAGAACGAGCTTCTGGCTATTATTGCAGTTTCCGACCCGATAAAGGCAACTTCTGCTGAAGCGGTGAAAGAACTGAAACGACAGGGTATTGACATCTGTATGCTCACCGGTGACGGACAGCGGACGGCTTTGGCGGTCTCTTCCCGTCTGGGCATTGAGCGTTTTGTGGCAGATGCCTTGCCGGATGACAAAGCCGAATTTGTGCGTGAACTGCAAATGCAAGGAAAGAAAGTAGCCATGGTGGGCGACGGTATCAATGACTCGCAGGCTCTTGCATTGGCTGACGTCAGCATTGCGATGGGGAAGGGAACGGACATCGCCATGGATGTCGCTATGGTGACATTGATGACTTCCGATTTGTTGTTACTCCCCAAAGCCTTTGAACTGTCCAGACAGACTGTACGACTGATCCATCAGAATCTTTTCTGGGCATTCATCTACAATCTGATCGGTATTCCTATCGCTGCCGGAGTCTTATTTCCTGTCAACGGATTGTTGCTGAATCCGATGCTGGCAAGTGCTGCTATGGCATTCTCCAGTGTGAGTGTAGTGCTCAATTCGTTGAGTTTGGGAAGAAGGAAGATTTAAGCAGAGAGCATATAAAGCGCTCCTTTATGATTTTAAATTAGGCACGGATTAACACGGTTTTTAATAGTTTGTTTAATCTCTTAAAACCGTGTTAATCCGTGTAATCCGTGCCTAATATTATTATGTTGACCGATGTTTAGAAGTAGCTTTTATTACCAGACTCAACTGTTTCTAAACTCCAGAGGAGACATTCCCACATGCCGTCTGAAGAATTTGCAGAAGAAAGAGGGATTAGGAAAATTCAACGAATAAGCTATCTCCTGAATCGTCATATCCGTGCCTTTTAGTTGCGCTTTGGCATCGATAATGACGATATAGGCTATGGTATCCAGCACGCTTTTTCCCGTCACTTGCTTGACGGTGGTGCTCAGATGCTGAAGAGAGATTCCCAGCTGATCGGCATAGAACTGTGCACAGCGCTGATCCTTGTAGTGTTCAGTAATTAATTGAATCAACTTCCGGCAAATCTCCTTCTTACGGTTTGAATGATTGTTTCCCGTATAATTCCGGTACATCAGCTGGACACTTGTCAGAATAGTCTGAAGCGACAGGTCTGCCAATTTGGAATCCATTTTGAAAGACTCGTCACAACTGGCATGAGATAATAAGGCAAAATATTCCTTCAGATAGTCGGCGATATTTTCGGAAAGAGGGATGATAGGCTGTTCTATCAGTTTGGGATAGGCGCTTCCGATTGTCGTCAACAGATTGATATGCCCGATACATTTGGCGGAGAAACCGGCAAAGCAGAGACTTACCTTTTCCGCTTTCTCGCGGAACTGAATGATGGTGCCGGGCAATAAAGTGATCAGGTCATTCGGGTGAACCTCATATTCCAGCAGGTTGATGGAGACTTTCATAGTACCTTCCGTACAGACTGCGAAAATGCACGCCTGTAACCGGCACGATTGTTTGTAGATGTTCAGAATATCTTCAGTTACTTTGGTCCATGCTAACACCTCCAGGGGCAAATCTACTTGTGGAACTTCCATTTTCATAAGAGTGTTTGTTATCTTTGGTTTAAAGTGCTTGTTATATTCGGTCTACAAATGTACGATTTTTCTTTTTATTTCTTACTTTTGTCCTCATGAAAACTGTATTAGTCGATTGGAATTTGATTCCGTACTCCGAAGCATGGCAGCGGCAGACGGAATGGTTTGATGCCGTTGTCCGTGCAAAAGCGCAGGGAGAAACGTACGAAAATCGTATTATAATGTGCGAACATCCGCATGTCTATACTTTGGGGCGTAGCGGAAAGGAAAATAATATGCTGTTGAATGACGAGCAGTTGAAAGCCATTCAGGCTATCCTTTATCATATAGATCGGGGAGGGGACATCACTTATCATGGTCCCGGACAGTTAGTTTGTTATCCGATATTGAATCTGGAGGAGTTTCAGCTGGGATTGAAGGAATATGTGCACCTGCTCGAAGAGGCTGTGATACGTGTCTGTGCTTCCTATGGCATTGAAGCGGGGCGGCTTGAGAAGGCGACAGGTGTATGGCTGGAGGGAAACACCCCCCGTGCCCGTAAGATTTGCGCGATCGGAGTGAGGAGCAGCCACTACGTCACTATGCACGGTCTGGCTCTGAATGTGAATACGGATTTACGCTATTTCAGCTATATTCATCCCTGTGGATTTATAGATAAAGGCGTCACTTCCCTTCGTCAAGAGTTGAAGCACGAAGTGCCTGTGGACGAAGTGAAGCAACGCCTTGAATGCGAGCTTAGGAAACTGCTTGAAAGAGCTTAGAACACTATTCCAACACTGAGTTGCCACGTACGGTGCATAAAGCAGTCGCTGTCTGCCAGTGCGTACGAGAAGTCTGCACGGATTGGCCAGAAGTTGATTCCGCATCCCAGTGTACCGTAGTTGCCTGTACCTTTGTCATTGTCTCCGAAATGGTATCCTGCGCGGACTACACCGTATTTCAAGAAGTTGTATTCAGCTCCGATACCGGCTTGAAGATGGCGGTATTCGGATGGCAGCAGATAGTTCAAGTCGAGTGCTACTTGCAGGCGGTTTTCCATGCTGAACGGAAGATCGACCGCTCCACCCAGTCCGAGTCGGGCAGGCAGCTTCTGACCGTCCAGTTTACCGCCTAAGTTGGCAGCCTGAAAGCCGATAGTCCATGAAGCCATTTCATCCAGAATAGCCATGCTGCGATGATAGCTGGCACCGAAATCCATAGATACCGATCCTTTGCTGTCCGCGTCCTTATAGGCTTTTGCCTGTAGATATCTGAGCGTTAATGATACCGACAGGTTCTTGGCTATATTTCTGAAATAGGCAGCCTCCAGATTCCAGGCACGGGCATGGTCTTTCGGACCATCCTCCCAATGAAAATCAGCATCTTTATAATGACGGAATCCTACGGTAAATCCATGTTTCCCTTCCCGTCCGATGCGGTAGAAGAGGGAAGCGCTGTGCATACCATAGTTCTTATTTATGTCAGCGTATGAGTAGCTGGCACCCATTACATCCTGTGAGAAAGCGATGGTGGAAGCGTTATGAAAGATAGCCGTACTTCCGTTGTCAGTGATAGCTAATCCTGTGCCGGCCATACCTGCCGATTGGGCATCCGGAGTAATCTCCAGAAAAGAGGCGTTTGCCACTCCTTGTGCTCCCAGAAAAGCAGGCAACAAACACGAGGCGAGAAGGAAATGTTTTACTCGTTTCATAATCATTTGTTTTAAGGGTGAGACATCCGGACGACACGTATGCCTGTCCACGATTTGTTATTGTTGAGCATTTGGCTGAGAGGCTCTTCGCTGAGGACAACCTTGCCCAGAGTAGAAGAAGCATGGAGCAAATGCAACTTTCCGTTTACAAAGTTAGCTATCCCTACATGAGCTATATCCAGTCCCGGAAGCTTCGTGGTGATAGCAATCACGTCTCCGTCCATGATCCACGGGAGTCCCGTGTCGGGCAGTTTGTTTTTAGGCAGCCAGTGCACCTTCTTTCCGGACAATGCTTTCTCATATTCAGCCATCCGTTTGACGTTTTCCGGCGAATCTGCCAGATGCTTGTATTGCTTGGGATGGGTGGACATATAAGAGAGGGATAGCTTGGTGGTCTGTGCGCTGTTTCGGGCGGTGACATCTTCCAGAAGTCCCTGGCGGACACCGTTCTCAATCCAGTCGGAGGTATAGTGAAGCCGCGAAGTATAGCCGTCTATGATGCCGTCCCGGTAACGTATCTTTTGCAGGTTATCGGCAAAAGAAGAACCCAATGCCTGTGCCAGCGTATATTCTACAAAGGTGAGGCAATCTACTGTTTGGGGGGCGATGACTAACGTCTCTTCTGTTCCCTGATCCAGCGTGTTGGCTACATACTTTGTGCCCAGATACGATTTTCCGATTCTTAGCATCGGCTCCGCATCTTGGGGAAATACGGCACCGTCACGCAGCCACTTTTCCAGTTCCTGCGTCCACTGTTGCTTGTATTTGAAGTTGTCCCGATATCCCCAGCCATGTCCTCCTGTAGGGTAGACATGAAGTGATGCGGGAACATTGTTCTTCTGTAGGGCGAGATAATAATTCACCCCGTTGGAAGGAGGCACAGCGCCGTCATCGGAGGAGAGAACGATAAATGCCTGCGGAGTATCAGATGTCACTTGCAGTTCGTTGGAGAAGTGTCGTATCTGCTCCGTTGTCGGGCTTTTGCCCAGAAGCTCATTTCTCGAACCTCCATGAGTATTTTGCAGCATGGTAACTACCGGATAGAGCAGAATCTGAAAATCCGGACGGGTTTCCGCACTGTAATGGGTAGCGAGGGTAGAGGCCAGGTGACCTCCCGCAGATGCTCCCATAATTCCTATTTTACGAGGGTTGATGTTCCATTCTCCGGCATGTTCACGTACGATGCGAATTGCTCTTTCTGCATCCGACAAGGGCACTTCGCAATGACCGTTCGGCATCCGGTATTTCAGTACAATGTAAGTGATGCCTTGTCCGCAGAACCAAGGTGCCATGTCATGTCCTTCATGATCCATCGCAAGGCGGCTGTAGCCGCCTCCGGGACACATGATGACCGCCATTCCGTTCGGCTGTGGGGCACGGTAAACGGTTATGGTGGGGGCTGTGACATTGCTGAGCCTATGGGGTGACACTTCCTTTTCACCACCGGTCAGTCCGTTGGAGTTGGGAGCACCGTCGGGCCACAAAGGCAGCTCGACAGGCTGTTGTGCAAATGTCATTGCAGTCATAAGTGATACTATAACAGATAATAGTTTCCTCATATTATTTTACTTTCATGGAAGCCTTGATAAAGTAGAGGATCAATAAAGCGTAAGCTCCTAATGCTAACACTTCCGACCAAGTATTGTTCAGCCATGTTTCGTTGACCAGATTGACGCCGCCGAAACGCATTGCCGCACTGACTACGCCCATCAGAGCGCCTCCCGCAATGAAGCCGGATGCCAGCAGTGTTCCCTTTTCACCTCGTTCCGTATTGAGCGCTGTATCTTTGCTGCGGCTCGTAACGTACCAGTTGACGGCACCACCCACTACCAACGGCACGTTCAGTTCCAATGGAATAAACATACCCAGTGCGAATGCCAGTGCGGGAATTTTGAAGAATGTCAGTACAATGGCCAGTACAGCACCGATACCGTACAGCAACCAAGGTGCGCCTACACCGCTCATCAACGGCTCTATCACGGCAGCCATCGCATTGGCCTGCGGTGCAGCCAGTGCGCCACTGGTGAATCCGTATGTCTTGTTCAGGATAATCATGACACCGCCTACTGTAGCTGCTGAAACGATTGTTCCCAAGAATTTCCATGTTTCCTGTTTGGCAGGTGTGCTACCCAGCCAATAACCAATTTTCAGGTCAGTGATGAAACCGCCTGCCATTGAAAGTGCCGTACATACCACACCACCCATGACGAGCGCGGCAACCATGCCCGAAGGACCTTTCAGTCCGACAGCCACCATCACTACGGAAGCCAGAATCAGTGTCATCAGCGTCATTCCCGATACCGGATTGGTTCCTACGATGGCGATCGCATTGGCGGCTACGGTAGTAAACAGGAACGAAATACCTGCTACGAGTGCAATCGCTACCAGTGTATGTACTATATTTCCCTGCATGATGTCGAAGTAGAAGAACAGTACAATCAGAATCAGCGTAATGATAGAACCGATAGCGATGATTTTCATTGAAAGGTCGCGCTGTGTACGCATGATATTTTTTTCTACGTTGCCCTTGCCACCCATTTCTTTGGCAGCCAGTCCGACAGCGCTCTTGATGATTCCCCATGAGCGGATGATACCGATGACACCTGCCATGGCAATACCGCCGATACCGATGCTTTTGGCATAATACTTGAAGATTTCTTCGGGGCTCATCATGCCTACCGTAGAGGTGATCTCAGGATTCCATGCGTTCAATACGCTGTCTCCCCAGATGGCAGACATTCCGGGAATGATGATCCACCACACTGCCAGTGATCCGGCACAGATGATGGAAGCATATTTCAGTCCGACGATGTAGCCCAGGCCGAGTACGGCAGCTCCTGTATTTACTTTAAATACCAGTTTCGCTTTCTCTGCCAGCATTTCTCCGGCGCCGCATACACGGGTAGTGAAGTTCTCGTTCCACCAGCCGAAAGTGGCTACGATGAAGTCATACAATCCACCGATCATTCCTGCCATCAGTAACGGTTTAGCCTGACTGCCGCCTTTTTCGCCGGATACCAGTACCTGCGTTGTAGCAGTCGCTTCCGGGAAAGGATATTTGCCGTGCATATCGCTGACGAAGTATTTACGGAAAGGAATCAGGAACAGGATACCCAATACACCACCCAGCAATGAACTGATAAATACCTGCATAAAGCTGACCGTCATTTCGGGATATTTGACTTGAAGGATATAGAGGGCGGGAAGGGTGAAGATGGCTCCGGCTACGATGACACCGGAACATGCCCCGATGGACTGGATAATTACATTTTCTCCTAACGCATTTTTTCTTTTAGCTGCTCCAGAGACTCCTACGGCGATGATGGCGATTGGAATAGCTGCCTCGAACACTTGTCCCACTTTCAGCCCCAAATAGGCGGCTGCTGCCGAGAAAAGGATTGCCATGGCGATACCCCACGTTACTGACCAAAAATTTACTTCCGGATAATTCTTGGAAGGACTCATCAGGGGATTGTACACTTCCCCCGGTTTTAACTCTCTGAACGCGTTTTCAGGTAGTCCGGTGAATTTGTCTTCTTCTTGTTTCATATTATATTTTTAGTAGTTTATGCTTTAAGACTTCAAAGTAAACAAAAAAAAAGGAGAACCAAAAGATTCTCCTTTACGTTTTATGGTCTATTTTTTCTTACTTCTCATCTTTCTTCTCATCTTTCGGGGTCATATCGCCTTCAATATAGAGTCGTACCATCTCTGTTTTTGCATTGGTACGCAGGGTAATTGATTTTTTGAAGTGTCCCGGATATTTGCCTGTTCCGTTATAAGTTACTTTGATTGTACCTTTCTTTCCCGGCTGGATCGGTTCTTTGGTATATTCCGGCACTGTACATCCGCAAGATGCTACTGCCTGATGAATTACTAAAGGAGCGTCACCGATATTAGTGAAAGTGAATACGCAGCTTACTACCGGACTGTTTTCAGAGAATTTTCCAAAATCGTGTGTTGTTTTGTCAAACTTGATATCAGCGTTAGTCTGGGCAAAAGCGAAACTTACTCCTACCACTAACAAGGTCATTAAAAAAAGTATCTTTTTCATTCTTCCTTCTTTTTATTGATTACGAATGACAAAGGTAATGCTTTTTCCGGAAAGTATCCCGTTGGCAGAGTTAATTTAATCGAAAAAAGGGAATAAAATACTTCGGCTTGTCGTTGAGCTCCCGGCTTGGTAACCTTGACCGCCGAGCTTAATAAACCTGACCAGCGAGGTGAGAATGATTAAGCACCGAAGTGGGCAGGGTTAAGCACCGAGGCGAATCGAACTGAGTACCGGGACGAATAACTCTGTTTGCCCGATTAATTTCTTTCCGAATGGTTTTGAATGAAGAATTGGCTGCGCTATCACGCTGCAAAGTAATTCTTCATTCTTCATTTCAAATCGGAAATGAACTAAATTATAAATTGAGGATTAGGCACGGATTACACGGATTTCACGGTTTTAGTGCTATGATTACGTAAAAAACAACCGTGTTCATCCGCGTAATCCGTGCTTAAATATATTCTTTTCCGATTCGAAAGCAAATCGGCGGCGGCGAAATTCTTTCTTTTCTTTCTTAATAATTCTATTTCTTTAGAATAGAATTCTCTACTCTTCTCTTCTCTACTGGTTTTGATTGGGTTTTTGCGCCCTATTCATGGGCGTTTCAGAGCTTAGGTTTTTTTATTAAGCCATTTTTTCCGCCATGTTTTTCATCTGATTTTCTCCAGCCGAATGAACTAAATGAAGACTATTTCTTTAATCCGAATCCCAGCATCATCCCGTCGTAGTTTTCAGCAAGTGAGCTTACTGTTTTCAGTGCGGTGCTGTTTGTCTTGCTGCCGAGGAATGTCATTAATTTGAGTAGTTTGTCGGAGTTGAACAGCAGGTCCATAGAGTTGGAGGTGCAGTTCACTTTCGCGTGCAGGTTCAGGAGTTTCAGGTATTTCAAGTCTACCTGTTTGGTAGAAGCGTTATATGAATAGGTACCACTCAGTTTCTTTTTTCCAACAGTGCTTGTAAAGGTGCTGTCGGCGTTGAAAGTGAAACTCATTTGTCCTTCTTTGATGCCCACTTTGGTTAGTTGTTCGTTCAACTTGTTTTCTGCCATCGTGGCGGCTGCGGCTCCTCCTGCTTTCATCAGCAGATTGTCCGATTCAAATTCTACTGCCGATCCGCTGTAAGTCCATGTGCCTGTCATGTCTATCGTTTCGGGTGTTCCGGTGATGGCGTTTACTACTTTGGAAATGTTGTCTTTATTGAGCAAATCTTTTAATGATTGTGCCTGACTGTTGCTTGCTGTCAATGAGAATATTGCAATCCATGCAATAAATAAAATGTTCTTTTTCATTTACGTTTACTTATTTTTATAGAGTTCTTTACTGATGTTTTCTATATAGTCGAGGATTTCGGTACGTCCTGTGCGGTCTTCCGAGGAAGAGACGAAATAAGGAGGGAGTTCTTCCCATTGCTTGCCCAGTTCGCGCAGATAAGCGTTGATATTCATTTTCAGACGTCCGCCTTTCAGCTTGTCTGCTTTGGTGAAGATGATAGAGAAAGGGATGCCGTTTTCGCCTAACCATTCCATAAATTCCAGATCTATTTTCTGAGGCTCCAGACGACTGTCTATCAGTACAAACAGGTTTGTCATCTGTTCCCGTTCGAGGATATAGTCTTCGATGATGGTACGTATCTGGTCTTTGCCTTTTTGTCCGCGTCTGGCGTAGCCGTATCCGGGAAGATCGACCAGATACCAGCTTTGGTTAATCAGGAAGTGATTGATGAGCATTGTTTTACCCGGTGTGGCTGAGGTCATTGCCAGTCCTTTGCGGGCAGTCAGCATATTGATAAGGCTCGACTTTCCTACATTCGAACGGCCAATGAAGGCGTATTCGGGAAATACTCCTGTCGGACATTTCCTTACGTCCGTGTTGCTAATCACAAATTCTGCACTTGTTATTTCCATTTTATTGTCATTTATTTCTTTGTTTTTCTACTTCTAATAAACTCTCTTGTCATTTCTAATAAACTATTGCGTCGTTTATAATAAATTCTATCATTATTTATTATAAACGTTGGAACACCTGTTTTTAAGGGGTTTTTACCGCTTTCTCTTTTCCGGACAGCAACATGATCCCCGCAAAGGTAAGGCTTCCGTTTAACATTAGCAATTCATAGCCAAATTTATATCCGGTTTCTTTGCTGATCCACCAGTCCAGAGCGTAGCAGAGCACCGGAGAGGCGATGGCGATGAGCGGGACCAGCCGGTCGTTTGTCTGCCGGCGGGTGAATAATCCGAAGGCGAACATGCCCAGTAAAGGTCCGTATGTGTAGGATGCGATGATGTAGATCGCGTCAATCACGCTTTTGTTGTTCAGCATTTCCACCAGACAGATGAAGAAAGCCAGCAGGACGGAGAGGAGCAGATGCACTCTCTTTCTTTTGCGGCGGGCCACTTCTTCCGTGTCCTTCTCTGTGTTTAGCAGGTCTATGCATACGCTGGTGGTCATGGCAGTCAGGGCGGAATCCGAATTGCTGAAAGCTGCGGCGATGATGCCGATCGTAAAAAGAATCAGTACCGAATGTCCCAGATATCCTTGTGTGGCAAACATGGGAAGGATATCATCATTCATAGCCGGCAGTTCCAGTTGCATTTGCCCGGCTAAGGCAAGCAGCAGGATGCCCAGACACAAAAACAGGAAATTCAGCGGGATGAATGAGAATCCGTAGCAGTACATATTCTTTTTGGCCTCGCGCAGGTTGCGGCAGGAGAGGTTCTTTTGCATCATATCTTGGTCGAGTCCGGTCATTACGATCACGATAAAGATTCCGCTAAAGAATTGTTTGAAGAAGTTTTGGCGGGAAATCCAGTCGTCGAATACGAAAATCCGGCTATGTTCGCTGTTGCGGATGGTTTGTACGATGCCGTCAAAGCCTGTATCCAGCTTCTGTATCGTGAAGTAGATAATGAAAAGCAGGGCTGCGATCAGGCAGAACGTTTGCAGGGTATCTGTCCATACAATCGTTTTGATTCCACTTTTGTGGGTGTATATCCATACGAGGGTTACGGAGCCGACAGCAATCACCCAGAAAGGAATATGCATCTCCTGAAACACATGAGTGTGCAGGATCAGACAGACGAGATACAGTTTGGCTGCTGTTCCCAGCATACGGGAGAGCAGGAAGAAGAAAGAACCGGTGCGGTAAGTATGTACGCCGATACGTGTGCCGAGATATCCGTAGATGCTTGTCAGGTTTAGCTTGTAGTATAGCGGCAGCAATACATGTGCTACGATCATGTAGCCGAAAAAGAAGCCGAGCACCGTTTGCATGTACGTCATGTCCATTCCCCGTACCATGCCCGGTACGGATACGAACGTCACGCCGGAAATAGAAGCGCCAATCATGCCAAAAGAGACTACATACCAAGGTGATTTGTTTTCTCCTTTAAAGAACGCTGCATTTGATCCGCCTTTGTGTCCGGTGATGTGGGCTATCAACAATAACCCTGCAAAATAGCATACAATAGTGACAAGTATCATCATATCGGCTGCAAAGGTAACACTTTTAGCTCCTTTTTATATATCAAATAGCACTATTTATCGACAAATTCCGTTTGATATAGGTATAAAAAAACAATAATCCGTATCTTTGCGCTCGAAACAGATCGAATTTCATTTGTAGTCTATATGAACCAACAATATCCTTCCGTCCTGCTCGAAAAAGCAGTAGGCGAATTTTCCAAACTTCCGGGCATCGGGCGTAAGACGGCGATGCGGCTTGTATTACATCTGCTCCGGCAGGATAAAGCCACTGTGGAGGCATTCGGCAACTCCATTATTACGCTGAAACGTGAAGTGAAGTATTGTAGAGTATGCCATAATATATCGGATACTGAAACTTGCCAGATTTGTGCCAATCCGCAGCGTGATGCTTCCACTGTCTGCGTGGTAGAGAACATCCGCGACGTGATGGCGGTAGAGGCTACCCAGCAGTATCGGGGACTTTATCACGTACTGGGCGGAGTGATCTCTCCGATGGACGGGGTAGGACCGAGTGACCTGCAAATTGAGAGTCTGGTACAGCGGGTATCCGAAGGCGGGATCAAAGAGGTCATCCTCGCTTTGAGCACTACGATGGAAGGAGATACCACCAATTTCTATATCTACCGTAAACTGGAGAAGATGGGAGTCAGACTGAGCGTAATCGCACGTGGCATATCTGTTGGCGACGAACTGGAATATGCCGATGAAATCACCCTGGGACGCAGTATTGTCAACCGGACTCTTTTTACCGGAACCGTATAACCTGAATTAATTATTTGAACGAATATCGTAACTAACATGGAAGAACAGATAAAACGCGCAGTGAGAAACTTGAATATCAGTTATGTTTTCTTTTGGGTGCTTCCCGCATTCTTGCTCGGGGCAGGGGAGTTCGACCTCCTTCCTGTGGGAGCTTTGGTTGACAATGTGCAGGCTACCTATTATTTTGAGACTATTGGCATTCTGCTGACCGCTTTATGCGTGCCGCTTGCATTGAAGCTATTCAGCCTGGTACTGAAAAAGAAAATAGACTACATGACCATTCCCCTTGCATTAAAACGTTATGTGCAGTGGAGCATGGTACGCCTCGGATTGCTCGAAGCGGCTATCATCCTCAACGTATTGTGCTATTATCTGACTCTCAGCAACACCGGAAACCTCTGTATGCTGATCGGTCTGACCGCTTCCCTTTTCTGTCTGCCCAGCGAGAAAAGACTTCGTAACGAACTTCATATCAATAAAGAGTAGGCCGGTATGAAACAGTCTTTTTTGAACAACGACCGCATCTATCTCCGGGCGGTAGAACCGGAAGATCTGGATGTCATGTATGAGATGGAGAACGATCCTTCCATGTGGGACATCAGTAATTTTACAGTCCCTTATTCCCGCTACGTATTGCGGCAATATATAGAAGGTTCACAGTGCGACGTATTCGCCGACAAGCAGTTACGCCTGATGATAATAAGCAGGTCTGATCACCGTGTGCTGGGGACGATTGATATCACTGATTTTGTACCTCTTCATGCTCGTGGCGAGGTAGGGATTGCCGTTTCTAAGGCTGACCGTCAGCAGGGATATGCTTCGGATGCATTGCGGTTGTTGTGTGAATATGCCTTTGATTTCTTGTCGCTGACTCAGCTTTATGCTCATGTGGCTACGGACAATGAAATCTGCATGAAGCTGTTTACTTCATGTGGCTTCGTTCAATGCGGACTATTGAAGAACTGGTTGCAAGTCGGGGGATGTTACAAAGATGCTGCTATTTTCCAGTATCTGAATCCGAAGAAACATTAATTGAAAGTCGGCACTCGTGGAAAGCGGGACCAGGCTTCATACTTGCTGCCCAGTTTTTCCAAGGCTTCTTTCCACATATCCTTGGTGTCACTGTTCATCAGGTAGTCCTTATCTTCTTTAGAGACGAGCCATGTGTTCTCTTTGAGCTCGTCATTCAGTTGTTCGCCTTCCCAGCCGCAGTATCCCAGGAAGAAGCGGATGTGCTGATCTACTTTATTGCCTTGCAGGATGTATTTCTTTATCTCATCAAAGTCTCCGTTCAGATACAGACCTTTGCTGACGGGTATTGCGCCGGAGATATTTGCCAAGGTATGAAGGTAGAACAGGGTATCTGTGGCAACGGGGCCACCTTTGTATAAGGGTATGTCGTTGATATATTTGAACTCTTTGATAATGTCATTGACGAATATCGGTAATGGCTTGTTGATAATCAGCCCCATCGTGCCTTCATCAGTATGATCGATAAGCAGAATTACGGACCTGCCGAATGTGGCATCACGAAGGAAAGGCTCGGAGATGAGAATCTTTCCTCGTGATGGCAATACATTATTTGATTGAATTTTAAATATGTCAGAGTCTATATCCATGCCATCAGATTGATATTCGTGCCACTAATATAAGAAAATAAATGGAATAATAGCCATACTTTCCCATTTTTTTTGTTTTAAGAGCAGCTTTTATGAATCTGTCACCTGATGTGAATATGAATATCCGGGAAAATCTGTCATTCGGCTGTCAGCCAATCGGGTGATGTTGGGCAAACAATTTCATCCTTTCGTCAAGCTGAGCGTACTGATGATCCTTAATAAAAGAGGTACATGCGCGCAATCCTTCTTGATGGCTTCCGGTGGTGACCAGTGAAATGGCACTCACTCCGTAGTACATCAGTTCTTTGGCTAGTTCGCCGCTTGTCATTCCAGGATAGCCGATAGTGAAGTAGAATCCGTCGGCAATCGGATCACCCAAATCGTTGTCATATACCAGGTAAAATCCGTGACGGAGGAAAATTTCCTTTAACCTTTGCGCCCTGTCGCCATATACTTTTACTTCGTTGAGGAAGTTGTATTGACCTTCATTGGCAGCTTTCAGCATGGCAGCCATAGCAAACTGTGCCGAATGGCTTGTTCCGGAAGAAAGCGCATAGAGTACGCGGTGGATAAAGACCGTACCGAATGTTCCCCCGCCATAACGTTTGGTCAGTCCGGGATAACTGCGGTGATACAACTTATCGGAGATGCAGCTCACACCGATACGTTGCCCAGCATAGCTGAAGGCTTTGGAACCGGAAATCAGCAATACGTAATTATCTGTGTAGTGAGCTACTGAAGGTTGGAACGGAGCTTGATAAGGAGTGCTCAGGTCCTGACGGAAATCCATCGCAAAGTATGCCAGATCTTCCAGCACGATTACGTCATATCGGGTAGCAAGTTCACCGATAATGCGCAGCTCTTCGTCTTTCAGGCAAATCCAGCTCGGATTATTGGGATTCGAATAAATAATAGCCGATATATTTCCTTTTTCCAGATAGCTTTCTAGCTTTTCTTTCAGTTTGTCGCCACGGTAGTCGTACACATCGAATGTTTCATACTTTTGTCCCATCACTACCAGCTGCTGTTTCTGCACCGGAAATCCCGGATCGATAAACAGGATCGTGTCTTTCTTTTCGTCGCACTGGCTGCAAGTCAGGAATGAAGCGAATGTTCCCTGCATAGAACCGGTGACGGGCACACAACCTTCCGGACTTAAATCTACATTGATAAATGCCTTGATAAAGTTGGACGCTTCTTTTTTCAGTTCCGGCAGTCCGTTGATGTCGGGATACAGACTTGCAATTCCGTTCTGCAATGCTTCGATTTCCGCTTTCACTCCCACAGCGGAAGCCGGCAGCCCCGGAACACCCATTTCCATTTTGATAAATTCAACGCCTGATGTTGCTTCCGCTTTCGAAGCGATAGCTTTCACTTCACGGATAGTAGCCTTTGAAAAGTCGACAATTTGAAACTCATTGATCGTTTCGTCAATCACATTTCGTTCGATTGGTGTATTTTTCATTCTATTTTCTATTTATTGTAATGCTTGCAAATGTACATGATAATTCTTAATAAATACACTTTTTCAGAAAAAAGATACTCATCCTATTGTAGGTTTCAAAAAAATGTCTACCTTTGCATCCGCAATCGAGAGAGATGCGGATTATTAAAAGAAATTTTGGTGCGTTAGTTCAGTTGGTTAGAATACATGCCTGTCACGCATGGGGTCACGGGTTCGAGTCCCGTACGCACCGCTTTCTTATGAAACAAAATAAAGAAAAGTCCTGAAGTACAATGCTTTAGGACTTTTCTTTTTATCCAATACCCCCCACCCAAAAGCAGCGGAATAGCGTAGTTGGCACTGGCTTATCTGTTGGACTTTCCGGGGAAAAATTCAACGATTAAGATTTGTTTTCGCTGATTCTCAATATTCTGCATAGTCTGATTTGGAACAATACGATTTAACTTTGTACCACTAAAAATGCAAGAAGTATGGGAATTGAAAAAAGACGTAGTACACTCTGTGTGTTGTTTTACATCAAGCGGCAGAAGCTGCTGAAAAACGGGGAGGCTCCCGTCTGTATGCGTATCACCGTTGATAAGCGGAAAGCGGAGATTGTGATCAAGCGCAGTGTGCCGGTAGAAAACGAGGAGCGTATAACAGATCGTAATGTAGCCTTTGAAATGCATTGTGGATTGAACCTGGTGAACGCGATGGTGCACGGAAGAGATAAAAAGGTAGGAAGCTATGCGCTTTTTCCGGCTCTTCTGTTTGAAAACAGGCAGATAAAAGTGAGGCAGGAGGCGGTGATCAATATCATAGAAGAGGCAATAAGAAATGATTATAATATCTGCCTTATGAAAGTGAACCGGCACACGAATGAAGTGGTAGGAGAAGGGGAAATGGTGCTGATACATGAATGATAATGAAACCGGATTGAAAAAATAATCTTTATTCATTAGTACAAGAATAGGATTAAAATAAAATCATTAATAAAAAATAGATTGTGTATGACATAGAAAAGGACTTGAAAAATAATGAAATCATTGAGCTGATGAAATGGAAAAAAACGGATTCCACAAAGATAAAACGGGCTATGTATGAATGAGCATGCTATTTCCATTCAACTTGGTCGTGACTTAAACTAGATGGATTGCATAGTTTGCGGTATGGATAAAAGTGAGACAGGTCAGAGTGAAGTAATGCTGAACATGAAAAATAATCGCTCATTAATAAATGTTTTATGCAGATTTGTGCCGACAAGCGAAATTTTTTATCTATTTTTGTATGTCTATTTTTGAATGCTATGATACAGGTAATACAATTAAAAGGAAAAGACAAACATTTATATCAGCTTTTGGCGCCTCTAGTAATGGATCCGGATGTAATACGTGCAAATAATAACTATCCGTTCAAAACAAACGAGGATTTCGTTTGGTACATTGCGATTGACAATAGAGAAGTGGTGGGTTTCGTTCCGATTGAACAAAAAAGCGGAAAGAAGGCTGTCATTAATAATTATTATGTAGCTGCAGTGGACGAGCAAAGAAAAGATATCTTGTCGCTTCTGCTATCTTCTATAGTCACGGCATTCATACCTGAAGGGTGGACGCTTGATTCTGTCACGCTGATACAGGATCAGGAAACTTTTGAGAAATTCGAGTTTACGTCTATGGACAAAAAGTGGACACGCTATGTAAAAATGAACAGATGAATTATGGGAAAAAAAACAATCACAGGAACAAAAAATGTATATGAATTAGCACAAGAACGACTGAAAGTAATATTTAACGAGTTTGATAATATTTATGTATCTTTCTCGGGAGGGAAAGATAGTGGGGTACTGCTCAATATGTGTATCGACTATATCAGGCGGAATAATCTGAAAATACGTTTGGGGGTATTTCACATGGATTATGAAATCCAATACAAGATGACCATCGACTATGTGGACAGAATACTGGAAGCAAATAAAGACATTGTGGATGTATACCGGGTATGCGTTCCTTTCCGGGTATCTACCTGTACGTCCATGTACCAGTCTTTCTGGCGACCTTGGGAAGATAATAAAAAGGATATATGGGTGCGCTCCATGCCTAAAAAGGCTATGAAGAAAGAGGATTTCCCTTTTTACAATACTACCATGTGGGATTATGAATTCCAGATGCGCTTTGCACAATGGATACATCAGAAGAAGGATGCGGTGCGCACTTGCTGCCTGATCGGTATCCGTACACAGGAAAGCTTTAACCGCTGGCGCTGTATCTACATGAGCCGTAAATTTCAAATGTATCATAAATATAAATGGACCTCAAAGGTGGGAAATGACATCTACAATGCATATCCCATTTTTGACTGGAAAACGACGGATGTATGGACGGCGAACGGGAAATTCCAATGGGACTATAACATCCTGTATGACCTTTATTATCGTGCGGGAGTGAACCTGGAACGTCAGCGGGTGGCGAGCCCGTTCATTAATGAAGCACAGGAGAGTCTGGCCCTCTATCGGGTACTCGACCCCAACACATGGGGAAAGATGATAGGAAGGGTGAATGGAGTGAACTTCACCGGTATGTACGGCGGCACACATGCGATGGGCTGGCAGTCGGTGAAACTGCCCGAAGGCTATACCTGGCGCGAGTTCATGTATTTCCTGTTGTCTACCTTGCCGGAACGGGCACGCAAGAATTATCTGCGAAAACTGTCTGTCAGCGTACATTTCTGGCGGACTAAAGGTGGATGTCTGAGCGATGCAACCATCCAAAAATTAATTGATGCCAAAGTGCCGATTATCGTGATGGATAACAGTAACTATAAAACGTATAAGAAACCTGTACGCATGGAGTATCAGGATGATATTGATATTCCGGAGTTCAGGGAGATACCTACTTACAAGCGTATGTGTGTTTGTATCCTCAAGAATGATCATGCCTGCAAATACATGGGATTCTCGCCGACAAAGGAAGAGATGAGTAAAAGAAGTCAAGTAATGGAACAATATAGAATTATAGTATCATGAGTGTAGATAAAAGCCCGGTCTACGAGGTAAAAGCAGTACCTGTAGAAAAAGTGTATGCGAACGATTACAATCCGAATGTCGTAGCTCCGCCCGAAATGAAGTTGCTGGAACTTTCGATTTGGGAGGACGGCTTTACGATGCCTTGTGTGTGTTATTATAATAAAGAGGAAGACAACTATATCCTGGTGGATGGTTATCACCGGTATACGGTGCTGAAAACCTCGAAACGTATTTATAAACGTGAAAACGGTTTGCTTCCGATTGTGGTGATCGACAAGGATTTGTCGAACCGAATGAGTTCCACTATCCGGCATAACCGTGCCCGTGGAATGCATAATATCGAACTGATGTGTAATATTGTGGCAGAACTGGACAGAGCCGGAATGTCTGATCAGTGGATCATGAAGAACATTGGTATGGACCGGGATGAACTGTTGCGTCTGAAGCAGATTTCGGGACTTGCGGATCTATTTGCCAATCGGGAGTTCAGTATCCCGGATGAGGTGGCACCTACGGAGATGGAACGGAAAACGCTGTAGACGTTATCAACTCAGAATAAAGCTTGAAAAGGCCCTTGGATGATTTCATTCAGGGGCCTTTTTTAATATGGATTTTATTTATAATAATTCACTTCAAAAGTTTCGAATGCCGTAACTTTTGGATTTTTTATATTCGAATAATGCAAAATAAAGATTTGATCCTTATTGCCTTTCATTATTCGTAAGCGCATTGGAGTTCTCCTGCATTTTTAGTCTTTTATTTAAACTTTCATTGTCAGTATGAGAAATGGATGAAATTCCTTATCTCATGCAATATACCGACATTTGCAATATCTGATTAAAACGTTTTTTGCGTGTCTAATAAATACAACTATTTAATGAGAGAGATTAAACATAACATATACAATAGAGGGCCGATTATTTTCCTGTTATTGCTGATTATTTCATCTTGTATAGATGAGACTTTCATTGATAACGATGATAAGATTAAAAGCTCATATATATCCATCAGAGGGATTGGAGCCAAGGTTGGTATACATCCGGGAACAACTCCTGATGATTATGTTATTGAAACTCTCCGTATTCTGGCTTTTGATAAGGTTACTGAAAACTGTGTGTCTAACGTTCGCTATAATGCTGCGAATGGTGATATTATACAACATCCTATTAATCCGGATAGTTATGATTTTGTTTTTTTGGCGAATGAACCGGCGAATACACTTATTATAGATCAGTTGGATGGAATAACTAAATATGAAGATTTAAACGATATTGCATATCCGGAGAGATATTTTTCGTCTGATTTGATTATTCCAATGATACAGGAAATTAAGAATATAACTGTATTGCCCAATGGTCAGGGAGCTCAGGTAAATGGTGGCGCGGTTGTTAATGTGCTGCAATTGGGACTTGACAGGTTAGCCGTCCGCTTGGATGTTGTGTTGGAGGCTGAAGATAATCTGGAAGCTACCTTTACTGGAATTATATTGGAAAATATTCCCAATGCGGTGCCACTTACGAATAATTATACAGGTGAAGTGGAAAGGAATGTAACACGTACTTTTACTAAAGCAGCTGATGCCGGTTATTTTTCGGACGAGACTCCAACTGCTTCGGACAGATCATGGGCAAAAGGAGTGAATCGAATTATTCTGCCTGCCAATGAGTTGAAGACAGTGGGAGATGCGAGTAAAGCAGTGACTCTTATAGTAGGCATGGGGAATAACTATAGTCCCTCCACTCAATTGAAGACCGCTAGTGATCCGACAGTGAGTTATAGTCTTCCGATAAATACAAAACTTGATTTTCTTGGTATCATCAAAGAGCCCTTGGAAGTGAATATTAAGGCATCAGAATGGGATAAGATTGGAGAAGACTGGGAGATTTCCGGTACCAGAGTCTTGAATGTGTCTGATATTGAGGTTAATATAACAGACTTCAATGGAGCACGAATTGCATTTTGGTCAAATATGCCGGTTGTGAGAGTGTTGGATGTGGTATATGATGAGAATGGTGCTGAAAAAGTGACGAATAATATATTTAATGCCTTGTCTTCTCAAAACTATGCTCCTAACGATGACTTCAGAATCAGGTATGATGCGAAAACAGGACTGGGATATATGGATATTGTGTTGGATCGGCCTAATACCGATGATAATGTGGCAGGTGATAAAACATATACTCTTACTTTATCAGCTTCAGAAGATCATGCGGGGACCAATGCCCTCCAAAGGAAAATTATTGTGCATGTAAAGCAGGAAGGTGTACGATATGTCTTTGAGAAAAATGCTTCTGACAATTTGTGGTCTACTCCTTATGTAGGAGCTTTTTGGGATGATAATGAAGTCGGAGAGAGAGTGATCAAGGGTATAAGATGGGACTATTGGTGGAATTGGACGGTAACAGTGCCTGATGAATACAGGGATTTTATTGTCATAAGTGCCAGCCCGAGTTTTGACCCGAATATTGGTACGGATAATCCAGGGGACGCTGAAGATTATCCGGTTGTTCCTAATGCTTTTAGATTTGAAACAGGGAGCTCTGTAGCAGGGAAAGGACGTGTTTATTTCAGAATAGGATTGAAAAGTAAAAATACAACAGGAAGCCCTAGATATGGTTTTGTGAATGTTCATTACGAAAAGTCTGAAAACAATGTAGTAACGTCTTATGATACTAAATTATTTGTTCGTCAGGGAGGCGATCCGGATTATCTGATGCGGAGTGGGAGTATAAGAGGTGCTTCTGATTATGGAGCTAAATTCTCGCCGTATAACTTGACGATGAAAGCGTTTAAGGATACTCCGGGTACCACAGTTCAGTATCAGGCTATAAATTATAGTAATCTAGCAGGTGAAGTTGATTTTGTAAAGTATCCTACCCAGGCCGGGGCGCATTTTCAGTGGGCACTGCCCATTGCGAATGTAGCTAAGGGACTCCGAGGATATCATCCTACGAATGTGAATATGGGAAGTGCCCCTTGGGCTATAACAGGGTGGCCGATAGAACGTATCAATGGTGTGAACCTTTTTTGGAATCCTTCGACGGGAACTATCCTGAAGAATTATTATGAAATATGTCCTCCCGGGTATGTTCGTCCCACTGATGGACCGGAGGATCGGATTGCAGTGAATAGTTATAATTACGATCAGGTTTATATGTCGGACTGGAGAATGTCTTTATTTGCCGATCCTATGCGGGGAGATGCGGCTTCCAATACGGTAGATAGTCCATATCCGACTAATGGGACATATAAACCGGAATTATATACTCCTGTGCCGCTTTCTGAAGTTATGTATGGATTTTATGCTGATGGTTTCTTTGACAGACGTCCGATCAAGGAGAAAACGATGGTTGATGGCACAACTAGAGGAGAAGGAACATTAGGTTATACTAAATATAGAGGTGTCAGTTTGGACAACGCTGATGCGGCTTATGGTGGTGTGTTAGTATATAACAGTAATACTAGTGCTTCTATCTTCTTTCCGGCTGCGGGAAGAAGATGGCATCTGGATGGTAGTTTGGAATATGCCGGCCAAACGGGATATTATTGGGCTTCCTCTGTTGCACCGGGGTGGACTAAGGTAGTTAGTGGCAATGAAACCGGAGCACCTTATGGAAATATATGGACGATGCAACTTAATTATGCAGAGCCACGCCCGATATCTACAGGACATGTATTTGGGTATTCAATACGATGTGTGAAGAAATGAGGAAAATAGTAATACATATAAATAAACTGTTCTATCTGCTCTTGCTACTGTTGATATCAAGCTGCGAGCATGATATCAATAGTACAGAGCAGCAAGGCGGAGGGAATGATTCGGATGATAAAGTACAGATTGAAATTTTTACTCGTGCTCATTCATACGATCTTCCATCGACGAGGGCTGCTGAAAATGATATCAGCATGACACCTTGGGTGCTTGTGTTTAAGGGAAATGGAGGAAGTGCCACCTTTGTAGAGGCAGTGCAAGCTTTCGAAATGGTAGGAAAAAGATATGTAATATTGACCAAACAAAGTAGTAAATGTCAGTTGCTAATTTTGGCAAATACTCAGAGTAAGTTTTATTATAATAATGATAATGCTAATGGATATGTATTTAATGAGACGAATCTTAATACAAGATTGAGTGGTGTAACGCTGGCGGATGCATGCTCAAAGTTGTTGACTGAACCATTAGCAAGTCCTTCGCTTACAATAATTCCATATAGCGGAACTGGTGAAATAATTCCGATGAGTGCTGTGCTGGAAGTAAATAAGATAGATAATGATACTAAAATACAGAATTCAGATCCGTCTAAGGGGGCATTGTTACTCACTCGTGCAGTAGCTAGAATAGCAGTAGTGAATACAGCAGACAATTTTGAGTTAAATGGAATTATGGCTTTATTCAATGTACCTCGACAGGGACAGTTGCATAACTATAGCAACTCGATCATGAATAATACTTCTAATTTGACGGAGTATCAGGGAGCTTCAGATTACTCAACCCCTTTGGTGGCTGCAAGTGTAGTGACTGAGGGACAGAGTACAAATAGCAATCCCATATATATATACGAGTCTAACACGCTGAATAATACATATATGATTATTCAGGGAAAGTATGATAATAAGGATTACTATTATAAAATGGCTATCGTCGATAAAAACTTGAACGCAATAGATTTGTCTCGTAACAAGTCTTATACGTTTACCATTATAAAAGCCAAGGGACCTGGTTACGACACAATGGCTGATGCTAAAGTGGCTAAACCTTCGAATGTCGACCTTGATTTCAAAATAATTGTGGATGATGGCGATTCGTATGAAATTATAGCTAATAATGATTATTATCTGGGGGTGAGTAATTCGGTCTATATTACTTACTCAGATGTGGATAATATCTATAATGCTTTTGATTTAATAACAGATTGTACAAAGGTTTTTCCTGATACAAGAAATATAACAGATAATAGGGGAGAAGTATCAGGAGCTTTTTCATTAAGTTCTCCCGTAGATGGAAAAATACCTGTTGTAACCGGGGGAGTTGCTTCCCCTCGTATTACTACAGTGAGGGTCTTTACATATACCTGGCTGATGTATTTTGAAAACGGTCAATTTGAAAACGGAGTTGAGAAAAATAATGCATATATAACATTAAAACTTGGAAATTTGGAAAAACAGGTTCATATCAGACAAAGACAGGCGATTAACGCAAGTGGAACTGTACTGGAGTATAGACCTACTGATAGCTATCCGTATCCGGGTACTTACCCTAACTTAATGGACTATCATTGTCTTACCGGTCAGGTTGAGGATGGCGATGATAATCCTAAAAATTGGATAAAATTGCGCCCTTCGACAATGGTTGAAAGAGAAGATACGGAACGGATTATAGTAGAAGATGGACAGATTTTTATTGAAGTATTGCCTAATACTACTAATAATCGCAGAAGGGGAACTGTATATTTGACAACAGTTATGTCTAATGGATCATCGGTAGGTGGGAGTTCTGTGAAGCGTATAAAGATTGATATCACCCAAAAAGGGTGACCTATAAATGTAAGATATAATGAAGAAAGTTATTATACTCATAGTACTTATGCTGGGATGCGTTGCTTTCGAGAGTAAAGCCCAGAAGATAGCTCTGAAAAGCAATCTTCTGTATGATGCTACTACTACCATGAATCTCGGTTTGGAGTTTGGACTGGCACGCAAATGGACATTGGATGTTCCTGTGAATTATAATCCCTGGAAGCCTGATAATGGCAGACGTTTGCGGCATTGGGGAGTACAACCGGAGGTTCGATATTGGTTCTGTGAGAGCTTCAGACGAACATTTATAGGAGTACACGGGCATTATGCGGATTTCAATGTAGGCGGATTTCCTGACTGGTCGTTTATTAGTGAGAATATGCAGAATACCCGTTACCAGGGACATCTGTATGGAGGAGGTATTTCGATAGGACATTCGTGGATATTGAGAAAACGTTGGAGTATCGAAGCATCGGTAGGAGTGGGATATGCACATATTGTATACGAGAAATATCCTTGTGCAACGTGTGGTACTAAACTGAAGGATTCGAGCAAAAATTATTTCGGTCCTACAAAAGCGAGTGTATCACTTATTTATGTAATTAAATAAAATAGAATGATGAAAAGGAGTATACAACTCATCGTATTGGTACTGATGGTTTTATGCCAGAATATAGGTTCGGCTGTTGCCCAGACGCGTTCTTATGATGGAACTATCTCTGTGGTGCTGGTACAACTGGAACAACGCGGTAAATCGGTTTATATAAATATTGACTTCGTCCTGAATGATGTAAGGGTGAAGTCGGCACATGGAGTGGATTTTATTCCACGGCTGATTGCTCCGACACGTAATCTTAATCTTCCGAAAGTGTCAATCAAAGGACACAATGAGTACTTGGCTTATGAACGTTGGCTTTCTCTGATGAGTACTAAGGAGAAGAATCTCTACGAAAAGCCTTATGTTGTAGAGAAAAGTAGTAAGAGAAGAAATGATACGATAAAGTATAGATATGTATTGCCTTATGAATCGTGGATGGATGATGCTCAAGTGGAGGTACAACGTGATGAGTGTGGCTGTGGTGAAACTCAATTGATGAGTGTGGAACCATTAGGTGACGTTGATCTGGAACGTATGCTGGTGCCGTATGTGGTAGTGCCTCACCTTGCTTATTTGCAACCGGCTGCGGAAGAAGTGAAGAACCGTGAAATACAAGCGGAATGTTTCCTTGATTTTGAGGTGAATAAAATTAATATTCGTCCGGAGTACATGAATAATCCGAAGGAGCTGGCCAAAATTCGTGCAATGATTGATGAATTGAAGTCTGATCCCAGTATTAAGGTAAACAAGCTGGATATTGTGGGCTATGCTTCACCTGAAGGATCATTGGCGAATAACAAGCGTCTGTCCGAAGGACGTGCAATGGCATTGCGTGATTATCTGGCATCAAAATATGATTTCTCACGAAATCAGTATTATATCGTCTTCGGCGGTGAAAACTGGGATGGATTGGTGAAAGCATTGGATTCGTTTGAAATGGAGTATAAAGATGAAGTACTGAATATTATCAAAGATGTTCCTCTGGAAAAAGGAAGAGAAACTAAGTTGATGCAGCTTCGTGGTGGTGTACCTTATCGATATATGTTGAAATATATTTTCCCAAGTCTTCGTGTGGCTATTTGTAAAGTGAATTATGAGATTAAGAATTTTAATGTAGACGAAGCGAAAGAGATTATTAAGACACGTCCTCAGAATTTGAGTCTGAATGAGATGTTCTTGGTGGCTAATACTTATCCGAAGGGCTCGCAAGAGTTTATCGATGTATTCGAGACAGCTGTACGGATGTATCCTAAGGATGAAATAGCCAGCATCAATGCTGCTATGGCTGCCCTTTCGCGCAATGACTTGGTATCTGCGGAACGCTATTTGAAAATGGTAAACGCTCATAAGCAATTACCTGAATATAGCAATGCTATGGGTGTATTAATGTTATTAAAAGGAGATTATGAACATGCGGAAGAATATTTGAAAGCAGCTGCCGAAGCTGGTCTGGAGGCTGCCGGACAGAATTTGGAGGAATTGGCTACGAAAAGAACGAATGCAGCTGAAATTGAAAAGAAAAATAAAAATAGAGATAAATAAACTAGTTACAAACGCTTTTATTAATTTGTAAGAACAATGAAAAAGAAGAATTTTCTTATGTTAGCGCTTGCTGCTGTGGCTTTTGCTGCTTGTAGTAACGAAGATTTGGTGCCGGTGGATAATCCGGGCAACAATAATGACTTGGTGACAGACCCGAATGCAGACGCATGGGTGGCATTAGCAGTAAAGACTCCGGTACAAACTCGTGGATTACATAACCCGAATCAGGAAGCTGCAACTGAAGATGAATCAAAAATCACTAAAGTACGTGCCATATTTTTTACGGCAAATGCAAATGAGGATGCTGCAACTGTGACTGCTGATATCACATTGTCTAATGATCAGGCGGGGCTTGATGCCAATGGTATACCAAGTGGAACTGCAGGCAAGGCTTTTAAAGTTCCTGCAACTTCTAAGAGAATATTGATTATTGCGAATCCATCTCCAGAGTTTGAAAAAAAGACTGTTAGTATGACAGATCAAAAATGGCCTGTTGGAACGCTATATTCAACGGTTAATGCTGCTCTTGATGATGCTGTATCAGATCTGACAATTGCTGGTGAATTTATGATGTCTAACGCCAAAGGATCGTTAGAACCTTCGGATGATGTTGAAACTTCACCAACATTTGGTGATCCCATCGATTTGTCTCTTTATGCAAATGAGACAGCGGCTACTAATAATCCATTGTCTATCAGAATTGACCGTGTTGTAGCAAAAGTTCGTGTATATGTAACTGCTGATTCTGATGCTAAAGCAACAATCTCGGATGCAGGATGGATATTGAATGCTACTAATAAGACATACTTCCCTGTATCTAAGAGAACATTGACTTGGAATGAAACTCCGGCTAATAAGCCAGGTGCTCGCGGTGAGTGTATTACTCCGTTTGACCAGTATAAGATAGGTTCATACAGAATTGACCCTAACTATGGTACTCAAAACTTGAGCTACTATAACTCTTATAGCAGTACTTCAGCTCCTTCTAATTGGAATGATCCTACAACTACGATAAATAAAGTTGCTGAATATTGTCTTGAAAATACGCAGACTGCAACTCATAATGTGCACGCTTATACTACGCATGTATTGTTGAAAGCTAAATTCGTCCCGTCTGAATATGGTAGACCTGCACCTAATGATGGTACTCCATCTACAGATCAGGAAACAGACCCGGCGCTTGCTGGTGACTGGATGTTAATTAATGGTGGTTTCTATACTTTTGCTACATTAATGGAGTGGATTGAGGCAGAATTGAAAGCTAAATATGCTGATGGAGAACCTGCTACATTCCCGACTGCTCGTACTACTGCGTACAATAGATATTTAGTAGCTGTTGGTGTGGGTGCAATTGGGCTTCCTCCTACAGCCGATGCTACAGCTATTACTGCTCTTGTTGACGATTTTAAAAATACGAAAGCTCTTGTGGCAGCTATTGCAGCTAAAGACAGAGCTAAAACAGTAACAGGGCTTACTTATTATGTAGGTGCAGTAAGCTACTACAAAATCATGATCAAACATGATGATACTAGCGCTGCAACAAATGAGTTAGGTGAGTTTGGAGTAGTTCGTAACTCTGTTTATGACATTAATGTTAAGAAGTTTAATAACCCGGGATATCCGGCTATTCCAGATCCGGATCCAGATACTCCGGACGAAAGCGACGAAGGCTGGTTATCTATTGAAATTACACCTAATCCTTGGACTTGGTATACTCAAGAGGAAATCATGTAATTCAGAATTAGTAATAGAAATAGATTTTTCAAATAAAAAGTTGTGGGAGAAACTCTCCCACAACTTTACTCCCAACATTTTCAAAGTTGCCGAAAACTTTAAAAAAACTTCGGGATATAGCTTTTGATGGAATTATTGAGGTATTCCATCCTCTGGATTAGGAAATAACGAGAGAAGAAATAGTTTCTTTTCCTCTATATATAATTGAAAAAAGGAAAATATGAATCTAAAAAGCCTTATATGTTACGTTGTCTTAGGAATTCTTCTGATGGGTTCCGGGATAGTAGTTTCATGCGACAGCTTTAATGAAGACTTGCCGGAATGCCGCTTGCTTGTGAAGTTTAAGTATGACTATAACATGGAATTTGCAGATGCGTTCCATGCTCAGGTTGATAAAGTGGAGCTTTATATATTCGATAAAGACGGGAAGTTTATGTTTAAGCAGGCGGAAGAAGGGAGTGCACTGTCAACCGGTAATTATCTGATGGAAGTAGAATTGCCCGTCGGACAATATCAGTTTATGGCATGGGCCGGTGCACGTGATTCATATGACATTACTCCATTGACGCCCGGCGTTTCTACCATTACTGACTTGAAGTTAAAGCTAAAGCGTGAAGCCTCTCTCATTATCAATAAAAAGATGGAAACGCTTTGGTATGGTGAAATCATTGGTGTCAACTTCACAGGAACTGAACACCAAACGGAGACTATTAATCTGATCAGAGATACTAAAATAGTGAGATTTGGCTTCCAGTCTTATACCGGTACCTGGACACTGGATATGAATGATTACGATTATGAGATTATAGAATCCAATGGACACCTGGGACATGACAATTCATTGCAGGATGATGATGTGCTGAGTTTCCGTCCTTATTATATGGAGCAGAAAGATCCTGCTACAGCTTTTGTGGATATGAATACAATGAGGTTGATGGCGGATCGTAAGACTCGCTTGGTGCTTACAGAGAAGGCTTCGGGAAAGAAAGTATTCGATATAAATCTGATTGATTATTTGGCTATGACCAATGCGGAAGGTAAGAATTTGAGTACACAAGAATATTTGGATCGACAAAGCAACTACCATATTATATTTTTCTTATCTGAGTCATGGTTGGCCGTGCAGATTGTTGTGAATGGATGGGTACATCGCATTCAGGAAGAAAATCAATAATAAGATATTTAAGAGAATAGTGGGGAACTATTGTTAGCGGGACAGGATGAATCATCCTGAATAAGGGAAGACAGACCAGATCAATAACGATCTGGTCTGTTTTTGTTTACAGAGTATCGATGATTGCCAGTTGTTTTTGCAAAAACTCAATACGTTGGGCCTCTCCACTTTCCGAAATCAGAGTAGAGTGGCGTTTTAGTGACTGAATCCAGTTTCGTTGGATCTGGCAGATTTGCGGGCTCTGTGAATCCATAGAATTGATAGAGTACACCCGAAGTAAACTGACTTGATAGTCTTTCTTCTCTATATAGGTGTAAGTCGCTTCAAAATCAATATTAGAGAGATAGAAATATACTTTATGTCCTTCACTGAACTCTCCCTTGATAGAAAGTGTTTCCATGATTGCAAGCAACTGGTATAGCTCTTCTTTCAGGTGTGCTACATCGTCTTCTGTGATCAGATTCAGACTGGCAAAGTACTTGATTTCCTTGATGAATGAAAGGAATATGTTGCTGTCCCAAATAAAATAGGTTTTCGGACATTGCTTCACACTTTCACTTAACTTCTTATGCGCTTTTACGATTTTCGGATCTACTTGCATTTCTGCCAATGAATTGGGAGTTTTCATTTGCCCGTTCTGGTAAATCCATCGACAGAGACGAAACTTGGACATGTGTTCAAAGGAAGAGTAAAGAGTGAAAGGGAGAAGATTGGAAGCTGTATAGACTTCCGTTGTGTTGTCTCCTTTCACATAATCGAATATTTGCTGATACCGATTAATAATCTCATAATAACTGTCCAAGGTGTTAGGTGAATTGAGCAGATTCATGTCAAAAGTAACTCTATTGGATAGATGGTTACCTATAATCTGATCAATGGAAATACCAAGCTTTTTGGATAGCAGGGCTACTTCGTCAATAGTAAAAGCCACTTCGCCACGAAGTCTACGATAAACTGCTTCTTTTCCCATATAGAGAATGTCTGCCAAAGAATTGGCAAGATTTTGTCCTTTGGGGATACGCTCTTTCATTGCAATAATCAACTCGTTTACAATACCATTTTTCATTGTTTGTTCTCTTTTATATACGTTAATAATCTGTATGATACATTCTATGCAAAATTAAGTCATGTAAACGATAGTTTTGTGTGGGAAAACAGCTCTGAGAGGTGATGGCTTTTTCTCATTTGATAGAATAGCTAAGTGCGGAGGTCGTATAATGAAAAAAGTAGGCAAGAGGCTTGTCTACTTTCATGATTTAGAACTAAGATTTTCGCTTAGTTTCGATAATCGAAACTAAGCGAAAATTAAAGAGCATCAATAATTTCACGTTTTTGCTTGAAGAACTGGATGCGTTGCATTTCTCCACTTTGTGAAATCAGTGTAGAGAATTTTTTTAGTGATTGAATCCATTCCTTCAAGCTTCGGAACATTTGAGCATCCAGCGTGGTTAGTGAGTTGATGGAATAAACTCGTATCATACTGAGTTGCATCAGGTTTGTTTCCAGGTAGCTGTAAGTTGCTTCAAAATTGATTTGTGACACATAGATATGCACATCATTGCCGAAGTCTGTTTTTCCTTTCATGGCGATGCTTTCCAACTCATCCGTAAGTTTCAGTAATTCCTCTTTAATGTTTTGCTTCATTTCGTCTGAAATAAGGTGAATGTCGGAGAAGTACTGTATGTCATTGATGAGATGAAGAAAAATCATACTGTCCCAAATATAATCGGTCGTATGAATATGCTGTGATAACTTCACAAAGTCTTGTTGGGCATTGATAATCTTTTGGGGAATTTTCAGGTCCTCAAAATGTTTGCAATTGATATGTTCATTTTGGTACATCCATTTGAAGAAACGAAACTTAGCCAGAAGTTCATGTTTCAGATAGAGCGTTTGGGGAATCACGTTTGAAGCAGTTCCTAATACAGCACTCGTATCTTCCCGTAATGTGTGGAATAACTTGACATGTTTGTTCAGGAAATCATAATAGGTCTCAAAGGGTTCGTTATGATCTACTACATTGATATCGAACATTGCATTATTGCTGAAGCTCACTCCTGCAATTCTATCCAATGATATCCCCAGTTCTTTTGAAATAACGGCTGCTTCCTGAAATGTAAAGGGGACTTCGCCGCGCAGCCTCCGGTAAATAGCTTCTTTGCCCATATAGAGGGTATCCATCAATATATTCGCTAGCTGTCCTTTTGCTGGGAATCTTTCTTTGGCCGCTTCTATCAGGTTTGTATTAAGTTCATTCATTATCATAATCCTATTGAATTAGTGGTTTATTGGTATTAATAACACTTGGTGCAGGGAAGTTGTTTCGAAAACTGAAACTATTTTATTTTTGCTTTTCTTAAAAAATATCCATCTCTAAAATTGTATATTATGAGCAAATCGTTTACATTTGCCTTTATAAACAAAACAGAGAAGTTATGTTCTCTGAAAAACAATAGTTAATATTAGAAAATGAAAAGAATATTGGTAAGTGGCGGGGCTGGATTTATAGGCTCTCATCTTTGTACTCGACTTGTAAATGAGGGGCACGACGTGATATGTCTGGATAACTTCTTTACAGGTTCCAAGGACAATATAAAGCATTTGATGGGGAACCATCATTTTGAAGTTGTAAGACACGACGTTACTTATCCTTATTCTGCCGAGGTGGATGAAATATACAACCTGGCTTGTCCGGCGTCTCCTATCCATTATCAACATGATCCGATTCAAACAGCCAAAACATCTGTGATGGGTGCTATCAATATGCTCGGACTGGCAATGAGACTGGATGCGAAAATACTGCAAGCCTCTACCAGCGAGGTGTATGGTGATCCGATTGTTCATCCCCAGCCGGAATTTTATTGGGGAAATGTGAATCCGGTGGGGTACCGGTCATGTTATGATGAAGGAAAACGATGTGCTGAAACATTGTTTATGGATTACTATCGTCAGAATCAGACACGTATCAAGATTATTCGTATCTTTAATACTTATGGCCCGAGAATGCTACCTAATGATGGACGTGTGGTTTCTAACTTTATCATACAGGCACTAAATAATGAAGACATCACTATATATGGTGATGGAAAACAGACACGCAGTTTCCAGTATATTGATGACCTGATAGAAGGTATGGTGCGGATGATGGATACGGAGGATGATTTTACAGGTCCTGTAAACCTTGGAAATCCAAATGAATTTCCGGTTCTTGAATTGGCGGAGAGAGTAATCCGGATGACGGGCTCTACTTCGAAGATTGTATTTAAGCCTCTGCCGACGGATGATCCGAAACAACGCCAGCCGGATATTAAACTGGCAAAAGAGAAACTGGGATGGCAGCCTACCGTCGAACTGGAAGACGGATTGAAGCGTATGATTGAGTATTTTAAAAATGTTTGATGTAACATAAAAATAGAATGATATGAATGTGGAAATAAATCCTTCCGAATATAAGATACTTATTGTGGACGATGTAATTTCAAATGTCCTTCTGCTGAAGGTGCTTCTGACTAATGAGAAGTTCAATATTGTAACAGCAGGTAATGGTACACAGGCTTTGGAACAGGTAAAGAAAGAGAAGCCTGATCTTGTATTATTGGATGTGATGATGCCGGATATCAGTGGTTTCGAAGTAGCCCGGCAAATGAAGGCGGACGAAGAAATGAGCGAAATTCCTGTTATCTTCCTTACTGCTTTGAATAGCACGGCGGATATCGTAAAAGGATTTCAGGTGGGTGGCAACGATTTTATTTCCAAGCCGTTCAATAAGGAGGAACTGATTATTCGTGTGACGCATCAGATTTCGCTGGTGGCAGCCAAACGAATTATTATAGCACAGACAGAAGAGCTACGCAGGACTATCATGGGACGTGATAAACTTTACTCTGTGATTGCGCATGACCTGCGTTCTCCTATGGGCTCTATCAAGATGGTACTCAATATGCTGATTCTGAACTTGCCGAGTGAAACGATCGGTCCTGAAATGTATGAACTGTTGACGATGGCCAATCAGACAACAGAGGATGTATTCTCATTACTCGATAACTTATTGAAGTGGACGAAGAGCCAGATCGGTAAGCTGAAGGTTGTTTACCAGAATATCGATATGGTAGAAGTTGTGGAAGGAGTCAGCGAGATCTTTACGATGGTAGCTGGTTTGAAGAATATCCGTATAGCAATGGATATTCCTGATGAACGTGTGGAAGTACGTGCAGATATTGATATGATTAAAACGGTGATTCGCAATCTGATAAGTAATGCCATCAAGTTCAGCAATGAAGGATCGGAAGTTTTGGTATCGCTGAAAGAAGAAGATAATATGGCGGTAGTGAGCGTGAAGGATAGCGGTTGTGGTATTGATGAAGAAAATCAGAAGAAATTGCTGCATACCGATACGCATTTTAGTACCTTTGGTACTAATAATGAGGAAGGTTCGGGACTCGGACTGTTGCTCTGCAAAGATTTTGTTACTAAAAATGGTGGTGAACTTTGGTTTACTTCGAAGAAAGAGGAAGGCTCTACATTCAGTTTCTCGATTCCGCTGTTAGAAAGCTAATATAAGTTCGATAAAAGTTGATATAAATTCGAGATAAGTCAAAAGACTGTCCTGTCATTCAGAGCGGGCATTACTTGATAGAAGTGGTGTCGGTCCGGAATGGCAGACAGTCTTTGTTATAACCCTCTATAGGAGTACTTCCTAATGAGCACAAGACTTGCTTGTGACAAGTACTTAAGTTATCCGATTCTTGTACAATATTTGAGTCAAAGATGTACAACGTTTGAGTTAAAGATGTGCTACATTTGAATGAAAGATGTACTAGTTTTACTCATACTATTATCGGGATACTTACCGCATTCAGCCTTTTCAGTATCTCTCGCAAATGCCCTGACAGAAGGGGATAGCGGCTGAAGACTCTATTTTATAACCTGTCTCTAGTAGGCTTTGGGAGGGGGTGAGTGGTTTCAGCCCTTTCAGCCTTGACCATACATAAATTCATCGTTTATTTAGCCTATGGTTACTCTGCCTGCAAGTGATCGTCACTTAACATACGGGGTGAATTTCGTAAGCCCCGAGATGAATTTCACTCACCACCGAGATGAACTTCACTCAGCCCCGAGATAAAGGCTACTCGCCTCCGAGGTAAAAGTAAGATGGTATGCCGACTTATTTTAAATGAATAAGCCGACCTATAGTTCAGAAAAAAAAGAGGGTCTGTTTACCTCAAACAGAGGTTCTATTGGGAACAAACAGAGCCTCTGTTTGAGGTAAACACAGGCTCTATTGAGTCAGAAATTATTAGCCTCTGAACTTTGAGTCTTCCCGACTGAAAGGGCTGAAACCGCCCCCCCCTTCTCAGAGCCTATCAGAGACAGGTTATAATATAGTGTCTTCAGCCGCTATCCCCTTCTGTCAGGGCATTTGCGAGAGATACTGAAAAGGCTGAATGCTGAATGGCTTTATCTTTTACAGATTGCCTTGAAATCACAATAAGCACATTTTTTAGTATCTTCTGTCTGTGTGAAAGGCTCATTCTTATCGAATATTTCTTCTAATAGTCTTTGCAGATGTTCGCGGAATTCATCCTCAAAAAAGGCAAAGTTGCTGACCGGGATTTTCGGTTGGCGAGGTTCTCCCATTTCAATGACCGGCGAATAGCTTTCAGAAGCAGCCCGATGGATATAAAGAAGGGAAGGAGCTACTTTCAGAGATTGCTGCCGGCTCATAATAGCAGCATACAGAAAAGTCTGGAAAATGTAGTTGGGACGACTTTCTGATGGAGTAAACAGTTGTTCAATGTTGGCAGGTGTCTTGGGACTTCCTCCGGTTTTATAGTCTACGATACGCAGAGTAGTGTCTTTGGCATCTATGCGGTCAACAGTTCCCCCTAGACGAAGGGTGATGGGACCTTGTCCGGTTTGGATCGTTATTTTCTCGGCAACTGGCTTTTCCATAGCGACCATTTCAAAGGGAGCGTATTGCAGGTCATTTCTCAGTAGTTGTTTCAGATAGGAAACAATCACTTTGGAATTGATGAGCTGCACACCATTGTATTCGGGTTTTTCTTCTGCCGGAACCTTAAAGAGTTCTTGCTTGAAAGCCAGATCCACATAGTTTTGCAGTTTGACTTCGTTGCGTAGCAGGCGTTCCAAATCTTCTTTTTGTATCATTCTCCCATTAGCGGTCAGGTCTGTGTAAGCTAATTGGGCGGAGAGATGGAAGATCGTTCCAAACAATGCGGAGTCGATTTCCGCACTGACTTCGTCCGGTGCTTTTAATTTGGCTACATAACGGTAGTAGAATTTCAGCCGGCAATCGAGATAGGCGTTGAGGGCTGAAGGAGAAAGTATATATGATTGAGGACTTGAACAATCATAGGCACTGCGTAGTCGTTCGAATACTTCGGGAGTTTTCTCTATACTGATATCTGTTGTGCTTTGAGGAGATTGTCCGGCTTCGAGATACTCACGGACAATTTTGTGAGGCCCTTCTACCAGTAGTTGAAGCATGAAACGGGATTCTTCTCCACGATTCAGTCCATTGGAAGAAGTGTTATAGAGCAAAGTAATGTTTTCCGCCCGTTGTATCAGTCGGTAGAAATAATAGGCGTAGACTGCATTCTTATGTTCGATGGTGGTCATGCCGAAAGCTTTCCGAAGGTTGTAGGGGATAAAAGAAGAGTCTCCTCCGGATTTCGGTAGCTGCCCTTCGTTGAGCGAAAGAAGGATTATATTGCGGAAATCAAGGTTACGGGTTTCCAGTACTCCCATGACTTGCATGCCAATGGCAGGTTCTCCATGGAAAGGAATGTTGGAAGCGGTCAGAACCTTGCTGATCAAGCGTCTTAACGTGTCGGTACGTATGTTCAGTTCTCCGCTTTCTATCAGGCTATAGAGACGATTGATAGTAGTATAGCTCTTGAAAAGTGATTCCCGGTATAGTTGGTTGAAGATATCGCTATACTCGCTTTCTTCCCGATAGAGAAGGGAGATTTCTTTGACTAATTCCGTCAAATAATCGCATAACTCTTTGATGCCGTTTCGAGGAGTAAAGAGCTTTGCCAGAAAGTCATCCATCTTCAGTTCCGAAGGGAGCGGGTAGAAGCGGTTGGTCTTGGTCAGTTCCCGTTCTAAAGGTTCGGCATTGATGGATAGCTGCCGGGTATAAGGGTGCTTCAGTATAGCAGATACGGTTTCGTAGGTGAAGCGTCCGGTATCGCTGCGGTAGCCGTTGGTTTGTAATTCCATAGCGGCATTGATAAAACTGTATACCGGAGTTTGTGCCAGCGGGAAACCCATCGTGATGTTGACGTTCTTCACTTCTTGTGGAATGGAATGGAGTACGGGAAGCAGCAGAGCTTCATTGCAGAGCACAACGGCGTTCTCTTTCTCTTCGTTGGTAGTGGAAAGAGTGTTATGTGCCCATTCAGGAAGAAAGCGGGCTTGTGCATTTTCAGTAGAAGCGGAGATGTAGCGTATATTTTTCGGTTTTCGCAAAGTGTCGAAACAACTTTCGGGTAATTCATTCGGAAATAGTTTCAGGTTACGGTTGATGAATTCTCCGGCTTCGTGTTTGGTAATCTGCTTGGTGTAGAAGATATCGTAATCCCAATAGAACATGGCTTTATCTGCATCTTGTAATAGTTGGAAGAATTTTGTCTCTACTTTATTGAGTACATTGAAGCCGACAAAGATATATTTGTCGTATTTCAATTGGGTGGTATCCAGTTGCTCGATTACATTGCGGTAGAGCATGCCTTCATAGGCTATTCCCAGTTCCGCTAAGTTTTCACGGTAACGGTGGTAGATGGTGCCTAGTTTGTCCCAAAGGGAGATGAATTTCTCTTTCAGCACTGTCCGGCGTTCGATAGAGAAATTTTGGAAGAACTGCCGGATCGCCTCTTCCTGTTCTTTATCAAGAAACTCGTAATCGTCCATCAGATTCTTCAGGTCCTGTAAATTGCTGAAAAGTTTATCCGCATCAACGAGATTTTTGTCTACGTCGTCGAAATCACTGATCAGCAGTTCGCCCCAAAAATAGAAATCGTCCAGCGTTTCCTGGCTTTCTGTCTCTTCGCGGAATACTTTATATAGTTCGCAGACCAGTCGGATAGGATCACCGGCTTTCTGCACAGATAACTTCCGGAACAGGTCGCTGATACTCATTGCAGCAGGTGACCAGATGGGTTGATCGGATTCTCCTGCCAAATATTCGTTGAAGAATAAGTTGGCACGTTTATTAGGGAATACGAGTACTGTACGAGATAAGTCGTTTCCTATCTTGGCATATAAATCGTGAGCGACTAGTTGGAGAAATGATTGCATATCAATTATAGATTTTCTAGCTTATATATTTGTTTATTGTAGCCTGAACATTACGGGAATTGTGAATCGGACGGCAACTTTCGTTCCGTCATCCAGCTCTCCCGGTTTCCATTTAGGCATAAGACCGACAATGCGTAATGCTTCTTTGTCTAAATAGGGATCTACACCACGCACCACTTTAGGCTGAATAATATTTCCTTCTTTATCAACGATAAATTGAACGATGACGCGACCTTGAGCGCCCAATTCTCCTTGAGCTATTTCTTTCGGATAATTTATATTTTTAGTGATAAACTTCATCAGTTCTTGTGCTCCTCCGGGAAATTCGGGCATGACAGCAGCCACTTCCAATACGTCGGCAAGCGAGTCTTTTACTGTTATTATATCGCCTGATATAGGAGTGATCTCAATTAATCCCTGTTCTTGGGGTAGCTCAGGTAATTCTTGTTTGTTTACTGTATCTCTCTCTACCATAGGTATAGTATCCTCTATAGGAGTCGGGCATACTTCTCCAAACATTACACTTGTATTGGCGGAGTCACTGATAGTTTCCTGATTACTTCCTTTATTAGGGGAACTACTACAGGAAGTCATCGGTGCCATTGCTACCAAGCCGGCAGATATCCCTAATATAGTTATAGCTTTCCCGGCCATCCGTTTACGTTCCAGTTGTTGCTCTAAATAGCGTACTTCTGCTTCGCATTTGGGACATGTGCCCAGACAATCTCCTTGATATTGACACTCGGAAGTAATGAACTCAATATCGTTGGCTTCTGCTATTTGTCTGCGGATATCCTTTAATATCTTGCAGGTTTGTTTTCCTCGTTTCATGGCTGGTAAGTATTAAGTGTTTTATATGTAAACCGATCGAACTGGGTGATACCCATTTCTTTTAGAAGACGGATACTGTTGTCTACGTCACTCTCTGAATTATACACGGGAATGATGGGGGTACGAACAATGATTTGCTCATTTTTTCCATGCTCAATTAAATAATGAAGATTATTCAGTACCTTTTCATTTTCTTTTCCGGTGTATTGCTGGTATATATCATTATTGATGTCCTTGATATCGATGATATAATAATCAATGACAGGTAATAGTTTCTCTATATTCTCTTGTGGTACATTGAGTGATGATTCTACGGAAAGTTGCCATTCCTGTCCACAGAGCTGACGGAATTCATAAATAAAATCACTTTGCAAACAAGGTTCTCCACCTCCGAAAGTGATTCCTCCATGAGTGGCGAGAAAGTATAATTCATCCAGTCTGACTTCCTCATAAAGCTGCATGCAGTCATAGTGCTTCCATATGCCTTCCGAATGCAGAGATTGCGGATTGAGGCAATACTTACAACGCAATGGACAACCATGGAAAGCCACAAGTGTAGTAACTCCCTCACCATCAGTAGTGAGCCGATGACGACTGATTCCTATGAGCGGTGCCGTCTTCATTATTTCACTTTTACAATTAGTCCTTCATCCACATACCACAGATAGCCTGTGATATTTTTATATCCCATCTTAGTGAGTAACTGCATGTACCCTTTAACCTGTTTATTGTATTGGAGGTTTTCTTTTCCGAATTTGAAGTCAACTACCACTACTTGTCCGTCTTTCATCATTACACGGTCAGGACGTCGGGTCTGTAAAGCCCCTTTTTCTTTGTAAATGATAGCACATTCGTTAAACAAGGTCCATTCCCCTGAATACCAGTCTTGAATTTCCGGAGAAGAAAAAGCTTTGTGAGCCACTTCACGTATTTCTTCTGCTTTTTCGTTGCTGCCGATGACCCCTTCGAAAATCAGACGTTCGATAGCCGGATCAATGTCTTCTGCCGTTTCAATGGCGGAAAATAGTGTGTGCAGCATACGCCCCCGGTTGATAAAACGGTCGTCCGATTCTTCTTCTTCGATTCCCTGAATGAAATCAGCGGAACGGTTGGATTGCCGGAATTCAATATCATGACGCATAGATTCCATGCGGACGGGTAATTTCTCAGGTTTTTGAGTTAGTTTGTTAGTCGAAGTTTTTGCTTTTTCTTCTTCCGAAGGACATAGTTCTCCTTGCTCATAACAATCTTCTTCCCAATCAGTACCTTCTTTGAGGGCAACTACAGGCAGCGTATTGGCTAACAGTTCGGACATGGTGCCTTTTTGACCTTTTTTACTCCATATGATAAGATTCTTTCCGGCACGGGTAAAGGCTACATAAAGCAAGTTGAGATTGTCCACCCACAGTTGAAGACGTTCCTGCAAATAATCGTTCCCGTAAATGGACTCGGCCATTTGTGTCGAGTAATTGATTGGAAGGATGTCCATGTCATTAAACGGAGCCTCTTGAGGAGCACACCATACCAGTTGGTTATTCGTTTCATTTTCCAGTTTCCAATCGCAGAAAGGGAGGAGTACTGTATGAAATTCCAATCCTTTGGATTTGTGGATGGAGAAGATCCGGATACCTTCCACTTCACCGCTGGGAATAGTTTTGCTGCATAGTGTCTCGTCCCAGTAGCGGATGAAACTGTCAAGCTCAGAGGAATTACTTTGCAAATAATCCGTCACGGCATCGAAGAAGGCAAACAGATAGGCATCTTGTTCTTTGATGTGCCCCATCTCGAAGATGCTGAATAGTTCTTCCAGTAATTCGTAGAGAGGCATGAAACGGAGTTCTCTTTGCTTTTCGAGAAATACGGATGGCAGATAGTTCTCTATTGGAAGAAGCAGGAGCGTATTCCAGTCCATATTCTTCTGCAAAACTTCATTTTGGTAGGCTATTGCCAGTTGGGCCCGGGCTATCTTATTGTTTTCATCGGACAGATAACGCAATGCGTCTATCATCATACAGATGGCGAGAGAGGCATCGAGGCGAAAGGCTTCGTCTGATACGATTTTATAATGTAACTCTTTGTCGAAATAGTCTGCGATACGGGGAATACTTTTGTTCTTTCGTACAAGGATCGCTATGTCATTCAGTCGTATACCGGAAGAGAGTAAGTGTTCTACTTCTTCCCCCAGACTAATTAATGTCTGTTCGATGTAGTCGTGTGTTTCGTCCGGTTCCAGAAAAGTAGCTTTGACATATCCCTTTTGCATACTTCGGGGGGATTCTTGTACAACATCGGCATAAGCCTTTTGTAAGTCATCGCAATCTTTGCCCAATTGTTGTTTGTAGACACCGTTCAGGTAATCTACAGCGGCAGTAAATATATGATTGTTGAATCGGATGACATTGGTTTCACTTCTTCGGTTGGTAGCCAGTGTTTTTACTTTAATAGGAAAGTGCTCAATGCGGTCATTCAGACCATTAAGAATTCCCCAGTCACCGTTTCGCCAGCGATAGATTGACTGTTTGACATCTCCTACTATCAGGCTGTCTGCTCCTTGTGAAAGACCTTCAAGCAACAGTAGCTTGAAGTTTCCCCATTGCATTCGGCTGGTATCCTGAAACTCGTCAATCATGACATTGCGGATGTTGGTTCCTATCTTCTCGAATACGAAGGAAGAATCTCCATCCTTGACCAGTTGATGTAACAAGGCATTGGTATCTGACAGAAGGAATCGGTTGTTGTCATGGTTCAGTTGGCGTACCTCCTCATCGATATTGGCGAGCAGCTGCACTTTGTTGAGATGTTGCAGGGAAAGCCGGCAACTGTTTAATAAAAGATTGTTTTTAGAACGTAGTTTTTCTGCATCTTCCAGTATCTGTATCAAACTGGAATTTGCCAGATCTATAATATCGGTATAACGGGGAGAGGTTTTTGTCGCCCAGTTCTTGGCGTCATCCAGACATTTCTCAACAGTCGCGTTACGAATGTCATTGCTTAGAATGCCATTATTCAATTTGCGGAAATAACTGCCTATTCCCCGTGAACCGTTTTTTAATTCATCGGCAGTCAGGGCGTGCCCTTCTAACTCTCCTTCAAACTGCTCGTAGAATCCTTTCATCTGCTCCAGTATCTCTGTTTCAAGAGCTTTCAGTTGCTTGCGGTATTCTTTGATAGTATCCGGATTACGGAGGCGTTGACGAAGACCTTCTCCTTTTTCTATATATCCTTCATCGAAGATGTTACGTCCAAAGTTTTTGACTTCATCCGATACATTCCAACGTTTGTCATCGGCTATTCGTTCATTAATGTAGTCCAACAGCCACGCGAGGACAGGAGAGGTAGGACCTAATTTCTCAATCATGCTATCCACTGCATCGCTGAGTACTTCTGCGTTGTTCAGTTCGATGTTTAAATTCGGACTGAGTTCCAGTTCGCGTGCCAGATTGCGCATGACGGACTGAAAGAAAGAGTCAATGGTCTCTACGCGGAAACGGCTGTAATCATGCAGCATAAATCCGAGAGCAATTCCTGCCGCTTCCCGTATTTCCAGTTCTGTTTTTCCTGTTTCTTCTTTGATACGGTTCAAGTAGGCTTCGGAATCTTTATCACCGATCTGAATACCGTATAGTTGGCTAAGGATACGTTCCTTCATTTCAGCTGTCGCCTTATTGGTAAAGGTAACGGCGAGTATCTGCCGATAGGCGCGTGGATTAAGTATCAGCAATTTTATATATTCTACGGCGAGGGTAAAGGTTTTGCCTGAACCTGCCGAGGCTTTATAGACTAGGAGTTCGCTCATGCTTTTAGTATGAATTGTTTCATGATTGTTTGAATATATTAGGCCCGAAATAAAGAATGAATAAAGGCAAATAGTCTTTTAAGGCAATACGTAACAGCTTTAATGCTTGTCCGATACGATAGTTGACTGTTTGGGGAGAGACGTTCAACTTCTCTGCAATTTCTTTATGAGTCAACCGGTGACTACGATTCATTTCGTATGCTTCACGATAATCTTTGGGAAGTTGCTTCAAGGCATTCTCATAAAGACGGAATAACTCATTTTCCAGATAAAAGTCAGGATTATCGAATTCTTTCTCGTATTTCTCTGTAATTTCCTGATGTACCTTACGCTTGATTTCAAAATGCGAAATACGGTTCAGGGCCTTGTTTTTCACGATAGTAAAAAGAAGCGTTTTCAATGTCAGCTCTTCTAGAAGGCTACAACGGTTTTCCCATAACCACATCATTGTGTCCTGTACAATCTCCTCAATCTCCTCTTGTTCGCTGACATATTGCGAACAAAAAGCACATAATCTACTGAAATAGTGCCTGTAGACGGCGTCGAATACATATTCTTCGCCTGCCTTTAAGGCGGTGATGATAGATTTATTATTGTTAATATCTAGGTATATAGGAGGTTGTTGCATTCTTCATTATTTTTTATGCAGAGCAAAAATAATGAAAGCAATGAAAGAAACGAAATAAAACGGGAGAAAATATTTTTTTCTTTTTTAGTTTAGTATCTTTGCGCTGTCAACTGTATTAATAACAGAGGTATTATATTTTTTTATAGTAAAAGGATGATTGAACATGGATGAATCTATCTTGGTGAACTACTTGCGGGGAGGAAGCAATGACGAAGAATGTCGGCAGGTAGAATTGTGGTGTGAAGAAGCACCGGAAAACCGACAAATACTAGAGCAACTTTATTATACCCTTTTTGTAGGCGACCGTATGGCAGTGATGGATGCTGTAGACACAGAAGCTTCATTGACGAAGTTTAAGTCGCTCGTACGTGAAAAGGAGAAAAAAGCCAAGCGAAGAAGTATATCGGTTCGATGGGGACATTATGCGTCCGCGGCAGCCGCTTTTCTGGCAGGTCTTGTTTTCGCAGGTGGAATTGCGTGGGGATTGCTTTCCAATAAACTTTCTGATTATACAGTGATGACTACCGGCGGACAGAGAGCGCAAACAGTACTTCCGGACGGTAGTAAGGTTTGGCTGAATGCATCTACGAAGCTTATTTACCGTAATTCTTTCTGGAGTACGGATCGTCAGATTGATTTGTCGGGTGAAGCTTATTTTGAGGTGGCTCGTGATAAGCATGCTCCTTTCATTGTTAATACTAAGCATATTAAGACCTGTGTGTTGGGTACAAAGTTTAATGTACGGGCACGTGAAGAAGAGGATAGGGTAGTGACTACTTTGTTGCAAGGTTCTGTAAGAATGGAATCTCCGCGAACCGTAAATAATGGATACTTGCTGAAGCCGGGACAAACGTTGAACATTAATACAACAACTTATCAGGCTGAATTGATAGAATATGCCGAGCCGACTGAAGTTCTGCTCTGGATTAACGGAAAGCTGAAATTCAAGCAGCATTCATTGCTGGAGATTACAAATATCATGGAGAAACTGTATGATTTGAAGTTTGTGTATGATGACGAGAGTTTGAAGGTTGAACGTTTTACCGGCGAATTTTCTACAGATAATCTTCCAGACGAGATATTGAATGTGTTGATGCATACAAATCACTTCAGTTATAAGAAGGAAGGGCGGATTATTCGATTGTCTAAAAAATAAAGAGATATAGAGAGAATGTTTAAAAAAGGTATGTCGCTGAATGGCATACCTTTTTTATTTGAACTTATCGGAGATCCTTTAACAGCAACTCTTTTCTTAGGTTTTATTCCAACCCTATTTCATCTACGAATATAAATGCGGGTCTTCCTTTTCCCCAGTGCCATGTCGGTATGTCATATTCCGGTCGGGCTGTTATTTTCACATAATGTGCCTGCACTGTATCAAAAGATAGTTCATGGGTATAAATACCATTTCTATCTTCCTTACTGGCAACAGGGTAAACTTCAGATTTTATTTCTTTGTATCCTTTCCCATCGTTTGATATGGCTACGGAAAGTTCGCGCAAATCGAGAATTTCTTCTCCTATTTCGGCATAAGTGCGTACCCATGCTTTGCTTATCGGAGTCTCCTGCTGTAAATCAATTACTGCTTCAAGGTCATTCTGATAGAATGCAATCCATCGTCCGGTACGATAATTTCTGCTGCCTGCCAACCCGTCAATTAGTGTGTTTTTTCCTTCGAATTTATACTTTTCATTGATGGGCTGTAGCATCGTTACTGGCTTCATAGTAGCTTTATTGAATTTAACTTCCTCTTTCAACACTGTACTTGTACCGTTTGGACGGATGGTGATTGCTTTCAATGTGCAGCTTTGATTAATTCTCAACGTATCTGTATATACGTTGGAACCGGCAGTAGGCTCATTGCCATCGAGGGTATAATAAATCGGAGCATTATCAATAGTAGATAGGACCACATTCAGTATATTGGCTTTTGTGTCAGGAATGTATTGGGATTTTACTTGAAAAATATGTTTGGCATAATTATAGTAGTTCAGATCATAGATGGTAATCAGTCCGGGCAATCGTTTCAGGAAATCTGCATAGTCTTTCTTCTCCGGCATAGTCCATTGTACTTCTGATAATGCAGCCATACGGGGTAATTCCATATATTCTACTTGGCTGTAAGTAGGAATATATTCCGTCCATAAATTGGCTTGTACTCCTACGATGTATTTTGCTTCTTCGGAAGTGAGTGTCTGAGGTACCGGTTCGTAGCTATATACTTTTTCCAAAGGTACATATCCGCCAATGGCAGGTGGTTCATTGTCTGTATCCATGGTCTGATAGTAGTCGAAGTACAGGAATAAACTGGGAGTCATGATCGCGTCGTGTTTGTGTTTTACAGCTTCAATTCCTCCTTCTATACCTCTCCATGACATGACAGTGGCATTAGGTGCCAATCCTCCCTCCAGTATCTCTTCCCAGCCGATGATCCGACGTCCTTTACCGTTAAGGAACTGCTCCGCATAATTGATGATGTAACTCTGTAGTTTCTGTTCGGCTGTATGATTTTTATCGGCTTTCAATCTTAGTTCTTTGATACGTGCCTGACATTTTGGACACTTTTCCCAGCGTATCTTCGGGCATTCATCTCCGCCAACGTGAATATATTCGGAAGGGAAGATATCTACCATTTCACTTAAAACGTCTTCTATAAATAGCAGAGTCTTGTCATTTCCCGCACATAACACGTCCTCCGATACTCCCCACATTTTCCATACTTCATAAGGACCGCCTGTACAACCCAATTCGGGATAAGCAGCAAGTGCGGCTTGCATGTGTCCCGGAAGATCTATTTCCGGTATTACCGTGATATGGCGTTCTTGGGCATATCTTACAATATCTTTGGCTTCGTCTTGTGTGTAAAATCCACTATAGGGAACGTCGTCGTATTCTCCGGAATTGTGCCCGATGACTGTTGCTGAACGTTTGGAACCTATAGTCGTGAGTTCCGGACGTTTTTTTATTTCGATTCTCCATCCCTGATCATCTGTCAGATGCCAGTGCAGACGATTGATATTATGTAAGGCCATCATATCAATGAAACGTTTAATGGAGTCGATAGGGAAGAAGTGGCGTGAAACGTCTAAATGTACTCCGCGATAGGAGAAACGTGGATAGTCGTTAATTTCGACACCAGGAAGGCTTATATCTCCTTTGTTTGTTGCCGGAAGTGACTTTCGTAATGTCTGTATACCATAAAAAGTACCAGCTTCTGAGGCTCCCCTAATAATTATATTATCCGGAGTTACTTTCAACTGGTATGCTTCAGCATTGTCTGTATTCAGTCCCGTTGTTAATGTAATAACGTTCGATGTAATCTGTTCATCGATAACTTTCAGCTTTTTGCCGGACATCTGACGAATGTATGTCGCCAGTAGGTTGGCATTTTGCTGCATTTCATCGTTGCCTTTCGGATAAACAATAGAAGTCCGGTCGTTCAGTACAAAATTACCAGTACTGATTTTGATTTCCTGGGGCAGAGGAATGATTTCATAATTTGCCTGTTGGATGACTTCTGAAGAACAGGAAAATAACCCACCGCATAAAAGAATAGCTCCTAATAGATGATGTTTTCTCATTTTATCTAATTTATGTTTGTCAAAGGTTGATTTTAGCTCTATATAAAACAAGAGCAAACTTATACATTTTCCTTGTAAGTTTGCTCTTGTCTGTTTTTTAATTGATGGAAAACTTATTCCACATGTTTATTCCCATGCATAGATATAGAATTTTGTGATATCTACACGGCTGGGAACAGTAACCATCTGATATTTCAGGTAACGTGTCTTAATCCGTTCATCAAAAGTAATGGTTTGGTTTCTTCCTTTCGTGTCCCATTGTCCGATAGACGTCCACTTGTCTCCATTTTCAGAGGAGAATATTTCCACTTTTGAAGGAGCATATCCGGCTCCCCAATGGGTAGTTTGAATACCTGTGACTGTTTTTACTTCTTTAAAGTCAACTGTCAGCCAAAAAGGTACTCCATTCGTGGCAACGTCATTGCTTCCTGTTCCTGCAACGGAGTTTGATTCTGCATTTTCTACTCCTTCTATAAAGGTGAATATCCAGTCTTTGGCATTGGTCAGCAATACACTTTCTTTTTTCTTTTCTGCAGTTTTAGAGATTTTCAGGATGATTTCCTGATAATATGCTGCATTTGCGACTTCCGACGATGTAGACTCAATATCTGTGATCTTGATTTTCAACGTATAGTCAAGGGCTTCTTTGGTGCTTTCCAGATACTTCCAGTCTGTAATACTTAAGGTAATCGGCTCTGAGGCTGTAGAACCACCTTTTATCACTAGATTTTTATCACTCAGATTGATCTTGTCTGCATCAATTCCATCACAAGTAACACTGTAGCGCACATTTATATCCTGAGCAATGGCTTTTTGTGTTGTAGCCATAAACTGAAACTCAACACTGCCTTCAATACCTTCTTCTTCAACATGTTTCAGTGTGAATGAAGGAGTCGGCTGCAAATAATCTGCCGGTAATAAAGAAACGTAACTCATATCCCATTCATTAACCGAATCATCATCACTGCAAGATGAGAAGAAGGGAATCATTGCACTCATGAGCGCAATGATTATAGATTGAAATACTTTATTCATAGTAATTATATTAATTTTATTTCCATGGAGTAGCTTCATCCGTAGACAGAATCTTATCTATCCACACTGGAGTGACTGTTGTGGTAATAGTATGTCCTTTGCCGGTAGCATCTTCAAATACATTACCTTTACCTTCATTGAATCTCCAATAAGCTTCTAATCCCGGAGATTTCGGGCTTGTGATAGTCATGTTATTCTGAATCTGAATTTCCGACCGGCATACGGACCAAATACGAGCTTCGCTCACCAATATCTTACATCCGCTCCACCAGCTACCGCCACTAAACCAACTCATACTACCAAATATACAAGGTCCGCCGGCAACGTCTTTTGAGCCTCCGTCTTTACCGTTAATGTAGATACGATATTTGGAACCATTGTATGTCACAGCAAGGTGTTGCCACTTATTAGGTTCGAAAGAGTAGGTCGGATTCAGATAGGTTTCGTGAGTCTGAATCTGAACCAATGAGTGAGCCTTGTGGTCATTATTATCGCTTTGCGGGTCTTCGAAACGTAATAACAAGCTCTTACCGTCGCTACCGGATGTGCTGAATACTGCACGGTTACGATTGGCGGTATTGCTGACCTGGAAACGTACTTCGACAGTAAATTCATTGTAAGTTTCGGGAGCTTCTGAGAATTTCTTGGCTACGAGTTCTGTGCTTCCGACAAACTGTGGAGCAGAGAATTCCATTATGCTATTGGCCAGAATCACCAGACTGCCGGTAACGGGCATTACGTCAATGCTGCCCTGTTTAGCTACCAAACGCACAGGTAAAGCATATGATTCGCCGGATGCGTTCATCTCTTCAGAGAATGCTTTAATGTGTATGGAAATGGGATCTGCGTTATAGGCACCTGCCTTTATCGTTATATTGTCCGGAAGGGTGTAATGAGTTTCCGGCAATGCGATATAGTTGGTACCATTAGCTTTGTTGTATGCGTCAAGAGCCGCCTGATCTATTGTCAGGCTGTAGCTGTTATCTTTTTGTTGTGTATTGCTGATATGAGCATTCAGAGTCACATTAGTTTCACCGCTGCCCATGACAGTCACTTTAGTGCTTGATGCAGTTAAAGCTTCTTCGAAAAAGACATGTGTATCCAATGTGCTATAATTCGCATCATCACAGCCAATCCATGTACCGCCTGCAATAAGCGATATCAGCAAGAAGTTTCTTATGTTCTTAATCTGTTTCATAGTGAATTAATATTTAATTAACGGTTTGGTAGAAGGATTCATAATTTGAATAGCTTTGCGTAGATTCTTGTATTCCGGGTTTGTCGGATACTCCGCTTCCATATGATAGCTTCCTACTCCGCCTTTACGGAAACCGTTTTTCGGTTGCCAGCGTGCCATTCCTTCCAAGGATTTCATGCTGTTACCATAACGGTCGATATAAGGATATCCACCATCCATTGCAGCATCTACGGCTTCAAAGTTTTCGGTCATGATGGTCATTTTTGTGATTTGTTCTTCGGACATTACACTGCCGTAGGTCTGAACAAGTCCCGGACCTGCCACACCGCCATCAATCAGTCGTTTGTCCAGGTTGTTGTCATTACCGGGTTTATAGGCCTGAATGATAAAGTAATCAAAGTAAGGACCTACATCGGGTCTGTTCTTTATACTTTGTGGTTCGCCGTCGATGATCAATAACTTGCCGGTTCCGGATTTAGGACCGAAGTATTTGCCAAGTTCGTCTACAAATATGAACATTCTGTCATCATCGTCTACAATGTTACCCGAATTACCATAATTGGGTTCGTAGTCAATGTCAAAACCGTCATATCCATATTTATTGATTGTATCAGCAATTGCACTCGCATATTTGCGGATGGATGCTTCAACTGCCTCTTTATTGGACTCATCGGAAGGCCACCCCCAGAAGTCATTTACAGCCTCCTGTTGACTGGCAAATCCCATTGATTCCCAATTGTCATATATATGTTGCGGAGTGATCTGTGTACCTACGGAAGTGATAATAAAGCACATAGTGAAACGAGTTCCTTTTACCTGCTGGCAGAATTGAAGGTCTTTCTTTTGTGCTTCTGTGATATTCGACCAGTTTCCCCAAATAGATACAACGTCTACGCTATCAGGTATTCCCGCCATGCTATTAACCAATGAAGCACCTTCGCCTGTCCAGTTGCCGAACCATCCGAAAGCTTTTGGATGATCAGACTTTTTATATGCACGCAAGGCTGCATAATATTCTTCAGAGGGACCTTCGAAGTAATCTTTCGCTTCTGATTCTGTCCAGTCATTACAACTCACCCATATCGGGGTGCTCAATGCTAACAATAAAAAATATAGTAAATAATTCTTTTTCATATTAACTTTAGTTAGGAGGTTATATTAATTTGTTTTTCCCCATGACAAATCTGTGGCTTCATTGTCCGGACCACCATTTCTCAGATACGAGACACCTTGCTGGTAGTTATTATGATTGTTCTGTACTTCCGTATAAGGGAATCTCAGGCGACGCATACCTCGTTTGCTATCTACTCCGGATGGAGACAGATTATCGATGCAAGGATAGAGCTCTGGATAACCGGTGCGGCGGTATTCAGCCCATGCTTCTAGTCCCAATGGATAGTTGGCTATCCATTTCTGAGTAATGATACGTTGAAGATTTTCTTCTTCATTGTCATTCCAGGCAACAGCAACTGTGTTGGAGATGGTGTATGCATGACCTCTGGGATCATTATTATGTGATACAACCGGTTTTTCCGTATTGGTCAGATAGTTGTCAGGCATCGTTGTTCCGTATTGTTCCATGGAGAGTTTGATTCCTTCTTCATAGTACTCTTTAGCTGATTTGCTGCCTACAGACCAGTTCTTTAATTTGCCTTCTGCACGAAGGAATGCAGTTTCGGCAGCGCAGAATACCAGTAGCTTGGAAGTACCTGCAATAGCCGGTATAGAATAACCTGCAACGTCACTTTTGGCAAAACCATCTTCTCCGGAACGCATACCCACATATTCCTGAGTATGACCAGTGAAAGTTGAATGATTAAAATACTTAGACATACGTGGATCGTTGTAGCCATTCATGTAATCAACGATATTAGCGTTAACACGCAAATCACCCCAACTTACAGCAGCCAATTGGTATGGGTTTGTCTGTGAGCCGCAATCCATCATAGCATTGTCATTATTCGCTTCAATCAACCCGGCTTCATGAGCTACAGCAGCTTCTGCGTTCTCTTTTGCCATCTCCGGATATGCTGTGCTAATGCGGATAGCAACTCTTAGTCGCATAGAATTTGCTAATCTTGCCCAATTGGCATAATTGCCGCTGAATACGGGGTCGTTGCTGGCGAGAGGGGCATTACCATTAGTGTCTTTATAATAGTTGTAGAGTACGTTTGCAGCACTTGCAAAGTCTTCCATTATATTCTTGTAGACTTGTTCTTCTGTGTCATAAGCTACATAGAAGTTACCTTTTTTCACTTGGCTGTAAGGCATCGGACCGTAACAATCGGCAACACGCAACATAGTTATGGCCCGTATCATACGTGCAAAAGCATAATAATGACCGCTTTCATTGGTTGCTTCCTGTATCTGAAAGAAATTACCGTATATTTTCTCGAAATTGGTATTCCAGGGACCTGCATTCCAGGCATCGCTTTGATTGAATGTGCCGAAATTAGTACCACTCCATACATTCGCACATGTCAGATAGCCTCCTAGTTGACCTACCATCTGATCCATCATCTGTGAGTCATTCTGCTGAATGTTTACAATCGTTTCAATCATTGACTTCATCAAAGTAGAAGGATCAGCTTCATGAATCTGGAATTGATTGGTGTTGTATTCTTCAAAATTACCAGTACAACTCCCGGCAACTAATGCCAAAGCAGTACCGACTGTTATATTTCTTAGATATTTCTTCATAATAATTTTCTCATTAATTTAGAATTGTACTTTCACATTAAATCCTATATTGCGCATGCTCGGTTGCATAAAGTAATCCACATTCATATAGTAATTACTTGACGTAGAAGCTGACAACTCTGGGTCAAACGGTGCTTTACAATAGATCATCCACAGGTTACGTCCCACAAGACCGAAAGTCACGTTGGCGACATTGTTCAGCCATTTCTTGGGAAGTGTATAACTAAGGCTAAGTTCCTGGAGGCGGACATTGGTAGCACTGTATAAATAATATCTTCCATAACCACCTTCACCGGTACCGATAGTCTGAAAGTATTTCTGTGTATCGACTTTTCCGTTATTCATTGGTACACCTTTATTGTCACGCGCATTGGCTGTAATACTTGATACACCATAGTAGTCAAGAACACCTTGTGTGGCTGAATATGCCAACCCACCTACACGTGCGGAAAGAACGACTCCCAGATTGATACCTTTATATGTGAAATTGTTTGTCCATCCTAAATTATAGTTGGCATTCAAGTTTCCGACTTTGGTAGGAGTCTCTGCTGTATGCATGCTAAGTCCTCCGGTTTGAGAATCTACTTTTATGTTTCCGTTATTATCTTTGGTCAATTCATTGTATACATAGATATCAGTCATTGTACCTCCTTCTGTTAAGATCACCCGGGGAGCCACATTCTCTTTACCGAGCCATCCTACAGGCATGTTCGGCATGTCAATCAGTTCGCCTGTTACGGGATTGGTGCTACCACCTGCCAGACGTTTCACTTTATTACGGTTTAGGGTGAATGTAGCATTTGAGGCCCATCTGAATCCTCCCCATTCGTCAGTAAAGCCAAGTGCCAGCTCAATTCCCTGATTTTGTACGTTACCAGTTTGTACAATAGCCTTATTATATCCGGAGGAAGAAGGAATATCTACTTTAAATGTTTGGTTCAAAGTATTGGAACGATAATAGGTTGCGTCCAGATTAAAGCGATTTTCCCAAAATTTTAAATTCAAACCGATTTCCCATGATTTGGTCTTTTCTGGTTTCAGATTATTCATTGGATAAACTGTCGGGTTTGCCCAGTTATGAGTCTGGCTGTTGTATTCATATCCCGGGTTAGTCAGGTAACGGTCGAAAGAAGAGGCTACAACAGTGTAAGACCCACGTACTTTTGCATAAGATATGATTTTAGGCAGAGCAAACATTTCTGTCAGTACAGCCGATAAGCCGACAGATGGGTAGAAGTATGAAGACTGATTGGAGAAAGCCAGTTTGGAATCCCAATCATTACGTCCGGTCAACGTGAGGTAAAGTTGACTTCTCCATCCTAATTCGACATTAGCGAATATACTTTGTACTTCGTCATCGTATCCGTCCGGTAGTGGTTTATAGTTTGCAGCGTAATTAATATTATTCAGTGCAAAGAAGTTAGGGATTATTAGGTCACCTGCAAAGCCGATTGTCTGCATGGAAGTGTGATAAAGTGACATACCGATATTGGTATTTAGACGGAAATCTCCGAATGTTTTATCAACAGTAGCCAGTACGTCAGTATATAAAGAACGTTCCTGGCGCATAGCATCTTCAAAGCCACCGTTAACAGAACAGAAAGTAGCAAGCGTTGAAGCATATTTCTCTGTTTTGTTACGATAGTCCGAATTATCCAGATTTACGCGTCCGGTGATATTTAACCAGTCTGTAATTTTCCATTTTAGGGAGGCATTCAACATATAACGCTTTTTGTCAGAGGTACGTCTGATACGGTTTTGAGTCCAGTATGGATTCTGCAATGACAATCCACCGTCGCCATAAGGCCAGTATTGTTTCATGAATCCGTAATTTGTATCGTAACGTTCGTACAGACGAATTTCATCAAAATTATCTCCGCGTGGAAATAGATACAAAGCGGGTAGGGGGTTGTAGTATTGTCCCTGAGATACCATGTTGGTATTATTCTGTATGATGTATTGTGCACCGATATCCAGTGTCAACTTATCATTCAGGAAGTTAGTAGTATTACGTGCGGTAAAGTTATAGCGGTTGTAGCTGTTATTGGGCAAAATACCATCTGAATTTGTCGTAGAAGCTGAGAAGTAAGTCTGATTTTTATCGCTTCCTGTCGATAATGTAATGGAGTTTATGATATTACTACCGGTATTGAAGAAGTCTTTCGGATCATATCTTTTATCTGTCAGATCTCCCCAGCTGAACAAGCCTGAACTTGTTCCGTATCTGTTCTGCATCTCAGGCATAATATATGCCTTGGAGAAGGTCGTACTATTGGAAACAGTAAGTGATATCTTTTCTTTTTTCCCTTTCTTTGTGTTAACCAGGACTACTCCATTGGCTGCGGCAGAGCCATAAAGGGCAGCAGCTGACGGTCCGGTCATCATACTTATACTTTCTATATCGTCCGGGTTTAAGTCTGCTACTGCATCAGAACCACCCATTGATCCGTACTGACCGTCACCACCACTTGAACCAGTGTTAAACATAGGTACACCGTCAATCACATATAAAGCATTGTTATTCTTGGTCAATGACTTCATACCACGCATTACAACACGTGTAGCACCACCGGCACCTGTAGCACCGCTGCTTATCTGCACACCGGCTACTTTACCTGCAAGCGAATTGATAAAGTTGGCATCTTTCACCGCTGTTAAAGTTTCTCCCTTTACTTGCTGTACATTATAACTCAACGTTTTTTGTTCACGCTTGATACCCAACGCAGTAACTACTACTTCGTCCAAGGTTTGCGTGTCTTCACCCATTGTGACTTTTAGGGGTTGGGCGTTGGCAAGCGTGATTGATTGGGAGATATGCGGAGTAGTATGAGAGAAGAACATCTCATACTAAATATAACCATTAATATTTGTATTTGATAATTCATATATTTGTGTAAATATATGAATTGTTGAGTGGATAGTTCTGTCTCTTTATTTATGTTGTTATTATTTACAATGTATAGTAAAAACAAAGGCTGCCTCATTCCAAAGGCAGCCTTTTCTATATGTACAATTTATTGTAGTTTGTTGCTATTCTTGCGGTGGGAATATAAACCCGTTCCCTTTGTTATCATCAAAAGAATAACTTGATGGCTTGGGTAAATTCTTACCATTCTTACTCCAGTCCCAAAGCAGAGTCTCATCCTCTGTAATTTCTCCGGTAGCACTATCCCTCTTCTTCCCATTCAATGGATAATAAAGCAGTAAATTGTCATCGTCAGGATTTACCATCTTCCATATATTCGAAGCTATCTCTTGCGAAGTTCTGGCCGTTTTCCAAAAACGAACCTCACGAATCAGCTCGTTTGAACCACCAATCCAAAAGCCAATCAATCCATAAGGACCTGTTCTGATTTCCCGGTCAGCAACCAGCACTCCGTTCACGTATACATAATTCTTTTGACCATCATATACGAAAGCTAACATATACCAAGTGTCAGGCTGTGCAGAGAATTTGTCAGCGGGAACATCAATCTGAGAGCTTCCCGTCTTAATTTGTAATTGATTAGGGTTAATAGTTACATCACCGAAACGAGTATAAATCTCATCCATAGGACCAGCATTGGCAACCAATTTAGTTCCACAAATAGAACGATTGTTACTTTTGTAACTAGCCCTATTGACCATAACTTCCATTGTCCATTGATCAACTTTGAAATCGTTAGGGAACATTTTATCATCCTCGCTCCCCGAACCACTTCCACTTGTACTTATCCGGAGCGCTTTTGTATTCACTCTTTGCTCAAGTACAAGTAAAGTCTCTTCTTGCCCTCTGATAATATTCACGTCACCTCCTGTAATACGTATAGGCAAAGCATAGTTACCTTCTAGTGAGAATTTTACATTCTTCAAAGAAATAGGAACATCCATCATTGCATAAAGAGGCATAAATGTTATTTTCTGTGAGATCTCATACATCTCTTTAGGAAGTACTATATAGTTAGTTCCATTTTTAGCATTATAAGCATCTAACTGAGCTTGATTACCAGCCTCCAATGTAACTTTTATTTCTTTAGTATCTTGAACAGCTAAAGCTACTTGCAGCCCTTTAATTTCCACATCTTTGCCTTCTTCCACAAAGCTTTGTAATACGCTGTTATTAGCTATATATACTCCTTGCTCACTTTGAAAATCATCCAAAGGATTTTTATATAACTCATTTTGACAACCTGTTAAGAATAACAGAACAGCTAAATAAATATTCTTTTTCATAATAGTCATTCTTTAATATTAATCGAACTTACCAGGATATACCTGATTACCAAAATACAAGGCTTTTCTCAACCATTTGTAAGGAGGGTCATTCGGGTAGTCATACTCCATATGATAAGTACCTATACCACCTATTCTCTTACCACTGGGCAAATCGAGTGTTGCATAGTCAAGAATCTGATTCCCTTCCATACTGTTCAATTCAGGACGCACACTTGTATAATAAGTTATGCCACCAGTTTTCCACCCTTGTTCAAATTCAACGGTAATAATTGTTTTACGCTCCCAGTCGTCCAGATTCGGTTTATTTATTTTATAAATTACAGAACTAGTACTTGATTCCCAGTATGCCTGATAGATGTAATGATCAACCAATTTTGAAGTTTCTGTAGATAAGAGATCCGGCTGACCATCCATAACTAACATTCTTCCAGCAGGACGTAGGCGGGCACTTAAAGTTTCAATGAAAACCTGCATCTTATTATTACCGCTAGGACTGATTGTCTGGTAGTTTGCTAAAGTTCCGGAATGTCCATATCCAGGTTCGTAGTCAATATCAAAACCATCAAGATTGTACTTTTCAATACTATCACAAATAGCATTTGCATATGCTTTTACTCCTTCAATGAAGTTTCCTTGTCCCTTTTCTTCTACCCAATATTGCGTTGCATTCAATCCTTTAGGAGTCAGCTGATCTCCCAAATCTTGAATAATCCAACATAATAATGCCTTTCCTCCTTTCACTTCCTGGAAGAATTTCAAATCTGCTTTCTGTTCATCAGAAAGGTAACCTCTTGTTCCCCAGAGAGATACAAAATCTACACTATCGGGTAACATCTTCAAATAATTTTGAGCGTTGTTTCCTTTTCCAGTCCAGTTACCAAACCAACCAAAGCCTTTCACATGAGGAGTTTTTCTATATTCTCTTATTTGAGCGAAATATTCACGCATGGTCGGTGTAAGATCTTCTTCGGTTTGGGCTTCTATTAGGGGAATCAGACGGTGCATTCCTTCTTGATTCTCAAAAACCTCTCTTTCTTCAGATGTCCAGTCAGAACAGCTTAGTATACTTAAGGCAGATATACCTATACACAAATACTTTAATAATTTCATAATTTTCTTTTCTTAAAAATGAATATCATTATTACTGATTAGGTTGTTTGGGCCTGTTTGAACGTACCCACCATAATTTAGTAGCTCCTATATCTCCACCTCCCAGCAATGTTGGAATTTCAGCCATATTAGGATTGGAATTATAGGCTGTAGGAGCAAATCTAAAGCGTTCAGGAACTCTGCAATCTTCTATTGAGGCGCCAATTCTTCCAGGAGCAGCTTCATCCATAGGTTTCATTAAATATGGGAAACCGGTTCTGCGATATTCGGTCCAGGCTTCCACAGCGTTCGGATATAGTGCCAGATATTTTTGCGTAATAATTTTCTGTAACTGTTCTTCTTGCTTACTCAAATTTCCTGTGTAATCATCCCATTTGGGTGAAGTATTTCCAATGCTTAAATCATGGTTATAAGTGCCATATTTGTAATTACTACCAGTGAGTCCGGTTGGTTTACCTGTTCCTGACAGGTATGTGGCAACTCCACTGACTCCTTGCTCTTGAAATGAAATATTTATTCCTTGTTCATAGAACGTTCTGGGGTCACCACCTATCAAATTGTAGAGAGCAGCTTCTGCTTTCAGAAAATAAGTTTCGGATGCTCTGAACCAATATAAAGGAGAATTGGAGTCTACTTTCGGACGCGATGCAAATTTTGCAGAATATGAGGTTTCCGATTTAGATTTACTATTCGTCGGTGCAACCGGAAAATAACCTGTTTGCGCCCAACTGCCAGATCCATATGTTCCTTCAGTAAAATATGCACTTAACCTAGGGTCTTTATATCCGTCCAAATATCCCCAAATAGTGGCGCCCATTCTTGTTTCGTTATATTCATTGACAGATGCTAACATTGAATTCAGCAATGGCATTTTGTCTGAACTTTTGATCTTTGCTTCACTTGAAATATCTTCGATAACACCGCCATTTTTAGGATCTAATGCTTTCGTAATATATTCTTTAGCCAAAGTCTCATCTATAAAATGTACTCTGACAGCTATTCTCAACATTAATGAGTTAGCCAGTTTTACCCAGTTTTGAACATTGCCATTGTATATCAAATCGTACTGGCCCATCACACTATAAGATATTGTGTTCAGCAATTCTACTGATTTTGACAAATCAGCCAGCATGCTTCTGTAAACAACTTCCTGGCTGTCGAATTTTGGCGCAATACTTCCATCACCTGCTGAGTTATAAGCAATAGGACCAAAAACGTCTGTAGCTCGCAACCATGCTATATTTCTGACAATATTAGCAATCTCCAATATAGCTTGTTCTGATGGGGAATCCGAATCTTTAGCGATTTCATATATTTCATTCCAGGGCAAAAAGATTTGCGAGTAAAAGTTCTGATATGCATAATTCATTCTACTATCTGTAAAATTCCAATTAGCCTCATTATTAAATCCCCAATTATTATTATTGCCAAAATAACCAATATAGTTACCGGAAGATATCAAATCAGTATTTTGTAAATCATTTCCAGGTCCAGTTGTCAAACTAGGTGAACCTATAGGGATCACTCTTTGCTGCATATTCATGAAACGGGCACCATATTTAAGAGGACCTAATTCCCCATCGGAGACACCGTAAGGATTGGTATTGACAGCTTCATAATCACAAGCTGACATAGAACAAAGTGCCAAAAGCAGAATTATATATTTTTTCATATTCAATTCCTTTATTTATTTTAGAATCCAAATTTCAAACTCAATCCATAAGTAGACTGGCTGGGTAACATAAAATAATCGTATCCTTGACCAAAAGTACCAGTGGAAGCTGTTAGTTCAGGATCATAAGGGGCCTTATTGTATATCATCCATAAATTAGTACCGTATACTGACAAGCTCAAATTATTAACAGTTCCTTTAAACCATTTATTGGGGAAAGTATAAGTTAGTCTGGCTTCCTGCAATCTCACATTAGTTGCTGAGTATGTATAGTAGGCATCCAAATTAGAAACTGCATCATAATAAGTTTTTGGATCAACTTTGAAATATCCTAATGATACACCACCTGCATCACGTGCATCTGCTGATGCTTCAGATACTCCATATCTGTCTAACATAGCTTGTGTTTTAGATATTACGATTCCTCCAATACGAGCTGTGAACAACAAGTTAAGATTAAATCCTTTGTAACTAAATCCATGCTGCCATCCCAAATTCCATTTAGGATTCACGCTACCTAGCTTGTAGGGTGTGGTGGTTTCTGTAGTTAATGCTTGACCTGGCTGATAGTCTACATAATTATCACCATCTCTTTTTAGCCATTCATTTGCATATACAGTACCAATTTCTCCTCCTTCTCTCAAACGGAAACGCCCAACCTGAATATCCGTTAAATCTATCAAGGTATTTGTTACCGGATTCAAGACATCGCGTGCCAATTGGATAATTTTATTTTTATTTGTCGTTGCAGTGAACGTTGTACTATAATTAAAATTACCAAATTTCTTGTCAAATCCTAAACTTAATTCAAGTCCTCTATTCTGGACATTACCAGCTTGTACAAACATATATTCAAAATTACTACCCAATGTAGCTTTCAGTAACTGATTATATGTATTTGAATGATAATACGTAACTCCGAAAGTTATTGTATTATTAAACCATTTGGAATCAAGACCTACTTCATAAGAACGAGTTCTTTCAGCTTTCAGATTGGAAATCGGATAATATTTAAAAGGTTTAAAGGTTCCTCCTTCAAGTTCGTGAGTGAGTGTTCCGGGAGTTAATCCTGTATAAGGGATCGGCGAACCTACCTCTGTATATGAAGCTCTGACTTTCAGGAAACCTAAAGTTGACTCTAATTTTTCTTTAATATTATTGGGTAACAGTTCAGTAATGATGGCAGACAAACCAACTGAAGGATAGAAAATCCACGGATCATCACTGTTTACCAATTGAGAAGGCTTATCGGCTCTCCCTGTCAAGGTTAGGTATAAGGCCGAATTCCATGATACCTCAGCAGAAGCAAATACAGCAAAATTTCTCCTGCGACTGTCTCCACCGGTTTGACTTGCGGTGCTCTGCGTCGGGTCTATATTGCTATATACAAATTTATTCGGTACTAATAGTAACTGTCCTCCATATCCACGTCCTTTTGTATCATATTCTTCGAAAGAAGTTCCTGCATTGATCGTAGCATGATAGATTTCAGCAAACTGTTTATCGAAGTTTACCATTATATCTGCATATTTCTGTCGAAACGTCTCGTTAGAGTATGTATAGCGTCCGTTTGTACTAGCATATGTGTTTATGGTAGATGCATAACGTTTATCTTCCTTTTCAGTATAGGTATTATCTAAACGTACACGACCTGCCACATTCAAATAGTTGGTAATATCGTACTTTAAAGAGGCATATAGCATATAACGGTCTTTTACTTCCGGACGAATGTTACGATAGGCAATCCAATATGGATTTTGTATATCCATACCAAAATCTCCGGGACTCCATTGCTGTTGAGAATATCCGAGTTCACTATTATAGCGTTCAAAATACTTCTCTTTCTCAAAATCTTCACCGCGCGGATATAAGTATGCGCCAACAATTGGATTAAAATAAGTTCCATAAGAAATCATATTGTTATAATACTCACGTATATAACTTGCAGATGCATCTAATGTCAGCTTATCATTCAAGAATTTAGCAGTATTTCTCAATGTCACATTGTAACGGTGGTACTTGTTATTGGGGACAATACCATCAGAATTTACAGCAGCAATCGAAAAATAAGTCTGATTCTTATCGTTTCCGGTTGAAAGATTAAATGAATTATTAAAGGTTGCCCCTAATTCAAAGAAGTCTTTAGGATCATACGATGATTGATTTTCCAGTTTATCTCCCCACGAATAATAGTTTCCTGATATTCCATATCTATTTTGGAATTTAGGCATTGTGAGCGGTGTCATAAACTCTACTGAAGAAGATACATCTATACGCATTTTTCCAGCTTCGCCTTTCTTCGTATTGATTAAGATTACTCCATTTGCTGCACTTGCTCCATACAATGCTGCAGCAGACGGTCCAGTCAATACTGACACACTTTCAATATCATCCGGATTGAAATTGGCGATACCTTCACCTGAAGTTCTGCCGCTTCCGAATCCTGTTCCGTCGCCAGTTCTGTCAGCTTGATTACCAATTGGTACACCATCAACTACATATAGAACATTGTTATCTCCGCTAATAGATTTGTTACCACGCATTGTAACACGAGTACTACCTCCTACACCGGAAGCACTGCGTTGTATATTCACACCAGCCACTTTTCCGTTTAGACTATTGACGAAGTTAGCATCCTTTACGGAAGTTAAAGCATCATTGTTAACTTTCTGCACATTATAGCTAAGTGCTTTTTCAGAACGTTTGATACCCAAAGCAGTAACAACAACTTCATCCAATTTTTGTGTATCTTCCCCCATTGTTATTTTCAATGGCTGGGCATTGGTCAACGTGATTGCTTGGGAGTAATGAATTTATAGCTCTTTTCATATTTCTTTATGTTCTATTTTTAAGAATAGCCAAGTGGTCAAAGTCTATGAAATCTAATAAATAGCAAAAAAAATGTATAATTTATTGCGAGATTATGCGATGTATTTGCATAAAATAATCGCTTAGTGCATAAAAATGTCATCTTCCATTCCATGAAAGAGCTTTAAAACATATGAACGAGCCAGTCGTTGGTTTAAAAGGAACGGCATTTTGGTTTTAAAGGAAACATCAATTCCTTTAAAACCAAGATAAATATGAGTACTTTGAAAGAACTTTTTCTCTATTTGGTTTATTTTTTCGTCTGATTCTGAAATGACAATATGATTCTACATATTGTTATTTATATTATAATGTCTGTGTTTTGCACGATTTAATAACCATATAATTATTAATAACGTTTATTTAAATCATGCCGTTGAAAATAAATTGAGAATACAAGCTTTATTTCTAATTCTTATATAGTTTAATGTAATATATTACATTATAGGTACATTAAATATGCATTTTTTTAAGAATGTGCTGATTTTACTGATTTCATGTTTTCTATTGTTTATAAAATGCGACATTACAAGATATGATTAGCCGTATGGCTAATCATATCTTGTAATGATATTAGACACAATGAGATTTTTCTATAATTCATCATATTATCGTATACTCATTTATTTTATGCCTATGCAATAAACACAAAAAGTAGCGTTGTGCATACAATTTGCATGCACCATTCAAATTTACATTTTATGATCGAAATTAGTCAGTAGTCGGGCATTTCTAATCCTCTCTTCCTTTTCAAAACATGCTAAATAATTCTCAGTAACAGCTAAATTGGAGTGACCAAGACTTTCGGAAATATAAGAGGTTTTGGCTCCACCACGTTTTAATACTGTCGCAAATGAATGTCTTGCTGTATAAGTGGTCAACTGAGCAATACCTGTACCTTGGGCTATTTTCTTTAACTTTCTATTACATTTAGTAACGATACGACGCACTAATCTGATCTTTTCAAAAGCATCTTCATCCCCTTTGGCATATTTGAAAATGTAGGTCTGCGGACTTACATTGGGGTTTCCCCACTTATGAATGATATCCCACATCTCAGGAGTTATAGTAGCACGTATTTCTTTACTATGTTTAGTTGTCCTGGATGTTTTGGAACGTATAAAACAAATTTCTCCATCTACAATATTTGAGTACTGGAGAAATAACAGATCCATAAAATTAATTCCATTACATAAATAAGAGAAGAACCATAAATCACGAAATTCCTCTAATTCATTGGTAGAATCTTGGAAAGACATGACTCTCTTTATCTCAGGGAGAGTGAGAGCTAGTTTTCGACCATGTCCTTCTGGTATTTCATATTTATTCTTTCCAAAAGGAAATGATGATTCTTTCAATATTCCATCTCGTACAGCACGGTTTAATATGCACTTTAAGGTTCGAAAATAAATACTCACGCTTGAATAGCTTTTACCGTTAGAAATCCAAAAACGTTCACAGTGCTTCAGCCACTCCACTGTTATTCTGTCTAATGGAATATTGGTACCACCAAAACTTTCTAAACTCTTCAAGGCACTTCGATAATTTAAAAATGTACTTGCCTGCTCATTATCCTCTAATTCCTTCATCTTTAATTCGAAAGCTGTACGCAAATTAATTTCTTTCGTATGCCTTCCAAGTCTAATACTTAATATTTCAAAACTAAATTCTCCTTTTTGGATAAGTTCGCTGACTTGTTGTTTTATAATAGAAAAACTACTTTCTATATCAGCTCTTACCTCCATTAATAACTGACTTTTTGCCTTTAACAATCTATCCCAGTCTTCTTTTGACAATTCTTTCCCCGTAGAATAATATTTCTGTTTTCTCCGAAATACTACCTGAACTTTAACTGGAAATAATCCATTAATTTTAGCTCTTCTGATGTCTAATATGGTCAATACAGAAACTCCATCTTTTGAATATTTGAACATAAAATGATGCTTTATATCTATCTGTTATTTGAATATATGCAAATTGCATGCAAATGTAATAAATTGAATAGTTTTTCAGAATTACTTAATGCTCTATTTATCAAATGATTATGTACTTATTTTTCAAAAAAATGCTTAGCCTAACCATTTTTTACGAAAAAAAATCTTATTTTCGTTTAGTATGGTTGCAGTATTAAATGTATTACTGATGAATAAGCGCTTATGAAAAATCATTTTTAGTGTAACCTTTAAATTTATAAATATGAGAAACAGAGATACATAGATCCTTTGTATGAGTGGCGGTTATATTTTTTATCCGCACATGTTTGTTAACTACCTAAAAACTATTTCTAATTAAAAAGAATAAGATGAAAGAAATTATAAAACACAAGTTTCCATACTTGTTATTTTTCCTTTTATTGTTTTCGAGTTTTGCCTCAGCTTATGGGCAGGAACGAATGATTACCCTTAATCTATCGAAGGTACCTCTAAATACTGCATTGAAAGAGATAGAGAAACAAACTTCAATGTCAGTAGTATACAACACAAATGACGTCGATATTAATCGTGTCATATCTATTAAAGTTTCTAAAGAGTCGCTGACTAATGTTATGGGTCAGTTGTTTAAAGGAACAAATATCAGTTATTCAATAGTCGATAAACATATTGTACTTTCTACTAAGAAAGAAGTAGAACAACAGAAAAAAACACCAATCGTTGCAACAGGAACAGTAACAGATGCACAAGGTGAACCTTTGATTGGAGTTAGTATTCTAGTGAAAGGAACCGCTACTGGTGCAATTACTGATATGGATGGAAATTTCAAAATACAAGCAGCCAAAGGTGATGTATTAGAAATCTCCTATATCGGTTATGCCTCCCAATCAATCACGCTTGCCAACGCCCAACCCCTAAAGGTTGTGATGGGAGAAGATACTCAGACATTAGAAGAAGTAGTAGTTACTGCGTTGGGTATCAAACGTGAACAAAAAGCGTTGAGTTATAATGTACAGCAAGTAAAGGGAGATGAATTGACTAATATAAAGGATGCTAACTTTATTAATGCTTTATCAGGAAAAGTAGCTGGCGTAACAATAAATGCTTCTTCAGCCGGTGCTGGGGCTGCGGCTCGTGTAGTTATGCGTGGTACAAAGTCTTTGGAGAAAAATGATAATGCACTTTATGTTATTGATGGTATTCCAATGTTTAATGTAAATTCAGGAGATAATGCTGGAGGTACGATGAACAAACAGCCAGGATCTAATAGCGTAGCTGATATTAATCCTGAAGATATTGAGAGCATGACAATTTTAACAGGACCTTCCGCTGCAGCCTTGTATGGTTCGGATGCTTCTAATGGAGTTATTCTTATTACTACTAAAAAAGGTACTGTAGGAAAAGTGCAAATTTCTTATAGTAATAGTACAAGTTTTTCATCTCCGATGATGATGCCGAAGTTTCAGAATATTTATGGTAATCGTGAAGGAGAGTTAGGCAGTTGGGGGAGCTTGATGGATACTCCTAGCAACTTTGATCCATCTGACTTCTTCAATACGGGAATGACGGAGATGAATGGTTTCACGTTGACCACTGGTACTGAACAAAATCAAACTTACGCATCTGTCTCTACTACAAACTCTACAGGTATCTTACCTAATAATGCTTATAACCGCTATAATTTCTCTATTCGTAATACCGCTAAATTCTGTGATAATAAGTTGAGTCTTGATTTGGGAGCTCAATATATTATTCAAAATAATAAGAATATGGTAGGTAGTGGACAATATTTTAATCCCTTGGTATCTCTTTATCTTTTTCCACGAGGTGAAAACTTTCAGGAAGTACAGATGTATGAACGCTATAGTGAGGCTCGAAACCTTATGGTACAATATTGGCCGGAATCTATATTTGGTACTGATTTGGATATGCAAAACCCATATTGGATTATGAATCGAATGCAGAATGAGCTTTCTAAACGTCGTTATATGTTTAATGCTAGTCTGAAATGGGATATAACAGATTGGGTGAATGTAACAGGGCGAGTACGTGTGGATAATTCAGATAGCGATAGTTATGAAAAGTATTATGCTAGTACACGAGGTACTTTTACAGAAAGTAGTTCTAAAGGTTATTATGGACATACTAAACAAAATGATCGGTCTGTTTATGCTGATGTAATGGCTAGCATAAATAAGAATTTCTTTGATGACAAACTTTCATTGAATGCAACTGTTGGTGCTTCTATTAATGATATTCAGGAAGATGCTATGTATCTAAAAGGAGGATTGGAGCAAATTCCTAATTTCTTCCATTATGGCAATATTAATGTCAATACTTCCAAGCGTAATGAATCAAAATGGCATGATCAAGTACAAAGTGTTTTTGCAAGTGCAGAATTAGGATGGAATCATCAATTGTATTTGACTGTCACTGGGCGTAATGACTGGGCATCTCAATTAGCTTTTACCAGCAAAGGTTCCTACTTTTATCCGTCTGTTGGTCTGTCATGGCTTGTTAGTGAATCTGTAAAGCTACCAAAAGCTATTTCTTATTTGAAAGTTCGTGGTTCGTGGGCGGAGGTCGCTTCTTCCCCTAATCGATACCTTACCCAAATGCAATATACTTATAATGAGCAAACAAATACATATGAATATCCTGCAAGTCATTATAATACTAATCTGAAACCAGAAAATACAAAATCATGGGAACTAGGCGTCAATGCTAAATTCCTTGGCAACCGTATTAATTTAGATATGACCTTCTATCGTTCTAATACCTTCAATCAGACATTCTATGTTGATGCATCGGCTTCATCTGGATATAAGAATAATATTGTGCAGACTGGTAATATTCAGAATCAGGGTATTGAGCTGGCTTTAGGATATTCTGATACATTTGATAAAGTGAAGGTATCTACAAATTTCACTTACACTCTTAATCAAAACAAGATCGTTAGTTTAGCGAATGGTGCCATCAATCCGGAAACCGGCGAAGCTATCGAAATGGAGTATTACTCAAAAGGAACATTGGGAACTAGTGGTGGTCCGACTTTAAGACTCTATGAAAACGGATCAATGGGAGATATTTATATCAATCAGCGTTTGCGTCAGTCTCCTAATGGATATATTTGGAAAGACCCCTCTAATGGAAGTTTGGCTATTGAAAATACGGAATACCGCAAGGTTGGCTCTATTCTTCCTAAATATTATTTGGGATGGAATGGTAGTGTTGCTTGGAAGGGATGGAATCTTGGATTTGCATTCACCGGGCGTTTTGGAGGATTAGTTGTATCGGATACACAAGCCATGATTGATAAATATGGTGTATCTGAAAGTTCTGCAGTTGCTCGTCAGGCAGGCGGTGTATGGGTTGGAGACAGTAAAGTGGATGCTGAGGAATATTATAGTAAAGTAACTACCGCTGTTGGTACTTATTATACATATAGTGCAACGAATATTCGCCTTTCTGAACTGAGCTTGAGCTACCAACTTCCTAAAACATGGTTCAAAAATCATGTAAATATGACACTGGGGCTTACAGGAAAGAATTTATGGATGATTTATTGTAAAGCACCTTATGATCCGGAAAGTACATCTTCTGTCACTAGTAATTTCTATCAGGGGGTTGACTATTTTCAACAACCTAGTTTGAGAAGTCTCGGATTTAATGTCAAACTAACATTCTAGTTTAGATTATGAAAAAGAATAAGATAATAAAGAAGTTTGCAAAACTGTCTGTGTGTACTTTGTTAGTAGCACTAGCAACAGGTTGTACCGATAAATTTGAAGAGTACAATACAAATCCTTTTGGACCTAAGCCTGACCAGATGCTGGGTGATAATGCAATCACTGGATCATTGATTAAAAGCATGATTCCTGCATTAGTACAAGGACAACAGAACAATTCACAGATGTTGGATCAGATGATTGGATCTGAATATGGTGGAGAAATTACTTGTATCGCCCAATGGGGTAATGGAGGTAATTATTATACTTACAATCCAAGAGTTGGGTGGTATGGAAATATGTTTGATACTACTATGCCACAGATTTATACCGGATATTTCCAGATACGTGATCTTTCTGATGGCAAAGGATTGGCTTATCAATGGGCACAGATTCTTCGTGTGGCAGCTTCACTTAAAATTAGTGATTGTTATGGACCGATTCCTTATTCTCAAATTACAGGAACTGCTTTTACTGTAGAATATGACAATATGGAGGATCTTTATAAACACATGTTTGATGATTTGGATGAAGCGATTTCTGCTTTTAAAGTAGCTGTGTTAGGTAATGAAGATATGAGTTCTTTATCAGAATACGATCTTGTATTTAATGGAGATTTTAACAAATGGGTGAAATTTGCCAATTCTTTAAAGCTTCGTATGGCAATGCGCATTTCTAGTGTTTCTCCAGCACTTGCCAAGGAGAAAGCAGAAGAAGCTGTTTCTGATGTAATTGGTGTGATGACATCTGCATCAGATGCTGCATATAGTAAATATAATGACGGTATGAATCCATATTATCGTGTTACTTCTTCATGGAATGAAATTCGTATCAGTGCTAATATCACTTCATATTTAAGCGGTTATAATGATCCTCGTTTGGCTAAATATGCATCAGAAGCAGATGCTTCTATCGGTGGAGGACAAATAGGAGTGCGAAATGGTATTTACCAAAGTGCTACAACTCAGGCAAATTATACAAAATTCTCCCGCCTGAATATTGGTATAGATGATGAATTGCTCATTATGTCTGCGTCTGAAGCTTATTTTTTACGTGCAGAAGCTGCATTGATGTATAAATGGAATATGGGAGGAACTCCCAAAGAACTCTATGACGCAGGAGTGACAGTGTCTATGGAAGAACGTAAAGCTACTATTGGCGATTATTTGAAAAGTGAAAAGGTTCCTGCTGCTTACAGTGACCCTTCGGATTCAGGTAAGGATATAGCAGCAGTGTCAACTATAACTCCGAAATATAATGAATCAGCAAGTGTTACAGAGAATTTGGAGCGTATTTTGATTCAGAAGTGGATTGCCAATTTTCCGAATGGTTGGGAAACGTGGGCTGACATTCGTCGTACAGGTTATCCTAAACTATTTCCTATCGTGAATAATCTGAATACAGACGGAGTGACAGTACAACGTGGTATGCGTCGTTTGCCTTTCCCTCAGTCAGAATATAATACGAATAATGCAAATGTGAAAGCAGCTGTATCAATGTTAGGTGGTGCAGATAACTCTGCCACAGATCTTTGGTGGGCTAAGAAAAATTAAATCAGAACGTTAAAATAATTTTTATTATGAAAACGAGCAAATTGAAAAAAATAATATACGGAATAGGAATTTCTCTCTTTTTTTCGCAGGGATTCTTAAATATCGCATGTAGTGATTGGACCGACATAGAGGCGAAAGATTATTATGAACCTCCTACGCAAGGTTATGAAAATAATTTGAAGGATTATTTTAACTCTCCACATAAGATTATGTTTGGCTGGTTTGGTAACTGGGCAGGTAAGGGAGGTTCTTCCATGCAATATGCTTTATGTGGATTACCGGACAGTACGGATTTTGTGAGCCTTTGGCTCTGTTGGGGAAATCTGACGGTTGAGCAACAGGCTGATTTAAAAGACTTTCAGGCTAAGGGTTCCAGAGCAGTGCTTTGTTGGCGCGCAGGAGATATTGGTGATAATCTCACACCGGGGGGTAACGATGATGCAGTGAAGGAAGCGTTTTGGGGCTTTGATCCTAAAGATGAGCAATCTTGCATTGAGGCTGCTAAGAAATATGCACTTGCTATTGTAGATACATGTAACAAATATAATATCGATGGATTTGATTATGATATTGAGGATTGGGGGACTTTAATGAACTCCAGTATGCCATCAGTACCCAATGCGTTTATGAAGACTTTACGTGAGGAGTTTGATAAGACGGGGAAAATGTTGGTTGCTGATATCCCTGGTGGTGCAGGTTGGTTGAGCTTTTATGAAGTGCTTTCAGAGGAAACAGTTCTAAGTCTTGATTATATAGCTTGGCAGACCTATGAACTAGGACATTCTGGATTGGATTCTTTCTTTGAAGCTGTACGTAGAAGTCACCCTAATGTCTTTAAAGAAGCTATGGGGAAATCTATTGTGACTGCAACTTTTGAAAGAGCAGTGGATAAGCATTACTTTACCGAGCAACAGAGCTATCATCCGGCTTGTGGAATAGAACATGCAGGTATGGGGGCTTATCATATTGAGTATGATTATCCTGGAAATCCTGATTATCCCACAGTGCGTGCAGCTATTGCTGCACAGAATCCTCCTATTAATAACTAAAAGAAAGGGTTAAACAATGAAGAGAATATCTTTACTTAAAATAATGGCATTTGGGGTACTGGCACTGGTCCATACTGCATGTGAAAATGCTAAGTATGATGTTATAGATAATTTAGTCTATATAAATGAAGCGTCTACATCCAAAACTAAAGAATTGACATTGACAGAGGGTACGACGCGTACTTCGTTAACTGTACGTTTGGTGAATATTATTAATCAAACAATAAAAGCTAATTTATTTATTGACGAATCTGTATTAGATGCTTATAATAAGAAGAATGAAACTAATTATAAAATGCCTCCTAAAGAATATATATCATTTCCTGAATCAGTGACAATTGAAGCAGGTTCTGTAAGTGCAGATCCTGTGAATGTTGATATTAAAAGTTTTGAAGCTGAAGGCGGTGCTCAATATGCAATTCCCATCAGTATTAAGAATGTGGAAGGAGGTATTGAGAAGTCGGAATCCTCTTCCAGTTTTTTATTGGTTCTTGTGAAGCCTTTGAAACAAGCTGTTCCTAAATTAACATGGTATAATGGTATGCATGCAGCCCCGGAAGGAGCTTGGGGGTTAGCTTTGCCAAATTATACATTGGAATGGTGGAGTAAAGTCACCTCTAAATCAGGGAACGGTGGATATACTAAGAATAATCAGGCTATAATAAACTCAGGAGGTTCAGGGACAGAACTATATATACGGTTTGGTGACTTAATCTATTCCGAGAATGGTAGCTATAAAAATAATTTCCTACAAGTAAAAACGATGGGGTCTCAATTTGATACAGGTGATCCAACTAAGGGAAAAGGTTTAGAAGCACAAAAATGGTATCATTTTGCAGTGAGTTATGATGCAGCATCCGGTACTACTTTATTGTACCAAAATGGTACTGTAGTTGCCTCATTATCTTCTTCAATAGGACAACCGATGAATATTGATCAATTTCAGATGATTTCTTCAGGAGAAGAATATTTTCCGGATTTCTGTGAAATGTGTCAGGTTCGTTTTTGGAAAGTTACACGCACAGTTAATCAGATAAAGAAATCTATGTATACCGAAGTTGACTATACAGACAAGAATTTGTTGTTGTATCTGCCAATGAATGAAGGTGAAGGAGCTACAATACTACACGATGTAACCGGTAATGGTCATGATGTGGAAATTGGCAATTCTAACCTAGGTAACGAAAACCGTCAAAAGGTGACATGGGAAACATATTCATTTGCTCAATAATTTAAAATAGTATGATATGAAAGCATTATTTAAATATATATTATATAGTACATTTTTTGCTATGTCATTGCCATTAGTCACAGCATGTGACGATGACGAAGCAACAGATCCGTATGATATCAATTATGTCTATATTTATAAACCAAGTGAAACAAATGCTACTTTAGAGTATAAAGGAGACGGAACTTTTTTGAAAGAAATCGCCACCGAACATATTTTGTCTCCTGTCAGGTGTACTAAACCTGCACCACAAGATTTGACCATCCAATTAGCTATTGACAGGTCATTGGTAGATGCATACAACAGTGAATATGGAACGAGCTATGTAGCTTTACAAAATGCAGAACTGGAAAATGCAACTTTGTATATAAAACAAGGGGAATATATCTCTGCAGATACTTTAAAAGTGCATTATACTAATATGGAAGAATTTAAGAACGGATCGGAAAATTATATTCTCCCGATTGCTATAACTTCTATTAATGGAACAGGAGTATCAGCGAGTGAAAGTAATAGTAAGATATTCTTGACATTTGAATCGACTTACAAACCAAATCATGTCACACTGACTTCAAGTAAAGAATATCTGTTAGAGTATCAGTATAGTCAAGGATTTACAAATTTAAGCAGTGAATGGAAGCTTGACGGTATCTTAAAATCGGCATGGGCCGCAGATGGTGACACCAAAGTTACTCTTGCTATTAATCCGGCATTAGTTGGAACGTATAATGCATTGCATGGCACAGATTATTCTTTACTGACTAGTGCAAGTTTGAAGCAATCGACAATAATGATTAAACAAGGAAAAACAACTCCGGAAGAGAGTGTTGCCTTGAGTTTTTCGGATGATATGGCTTCTGTGCAGCTGGGTACTAACTATGTTATTCCAGTGACAATCACGAATGTTGATGGAGTAGGAGCAGATATAGGCGAGAATAAAGTTATATATATTGTTTATAAAACAGCACTTGTCGGATTTTTATCTTGTGTAGACAAACCGGTAGGTTCTGTAATAAATGACCATTCGGGTTGGAGTTTTACTTTGAATGGACAATCTAGCGACTTGTATGATTATGTTCCGGATGGCAGCATACTTGATATCGATTTGGGAAAACAAGAGAATATAAAAACTATTGCTTTACATTTCTATGAATGGTTTTATTCTTCGGAAAGTGCAAGTATAGCGATAAGTAATGATGGAGAGAAATATGAGGATCTTGGTGTAGCTTCAGGATTTGCAAATAAGACAAGTTACATTCTTCTTCTTGTGGCTAAACAAGCGCAATATATAAGAGTAACTTTCCATGGAGCTCTTTATTATTCTCCTTATATTAATACTGTAGGTATTTATACTGAAACTGAATAAAAAATGGCCCAAGTTTATTACTGAATGAGCTTGGGCTATTTGCTGTTTATATCATGTTGTGATCAGTTCTAAGTTTTCTTTGTTAATAAAACTTAGAACTGATTTTTTTCTTGAGTATCTTATATTTTTGGATTGTATTATCTAAAAACTAATTAAAGGAAATGCTATGAGAATCATTCGCCGTATTATTTTTCAGCTGCTTTGTTTGTTGGGAGCATGTTGTTATATTCCTGCAACAGCACAAGTCGTTTTAGTTGATAATGGAAAAACTAAATCCAGGATTATTCTATCAGAAAATGACCAGATTAATCAAATATCAGCAAATTTATTTCAATTGTTCCTTCAGAGAATTTCAGGTTGTACATTTCCCATTGTAAAAGGACAGAATGCAAAAAAAGGAGATATTATAATCAGTAGCAAAACCCCAGCTGGAGTGACAGAAGACGGTTTCAGCCTATCTACGAAAGATGGAATCTTACGTATTTCAGGCAGTGGGAATGGGGCAGTCTACGGAGTTGTAACTTTACTTGAACAATATCTTGGAGTGGATTATTGGGGAGAAAACGAATACTCTTTTAACCCTGCGAAGACAGTCGAACTGCCGCTTATCGATAAAATAGATAATCCGGCTTTTCGTTACCGCCAGACACAATGTTATGCTATTCGTACAGACTCCATATATAAATGGTGGAACAGGCTGGAAGAGCCAAATGAAGTGTTTGCTGCCGGTTATTGGGTGCATACTTTTGATAAGTTGCTTCCTGCTTCCGTATATGGAAAAGACCATCCGGAATATTATTCTTATTTTAAAGGCAAACGCCATCCGGGGAAAGCGAGCCAATGGTGTCTGAGTAACCCGAAAGTTTTTGAGATCGTGGCTCAGCGGATTGATTCTATTTTTAAGGCAAATCCGGATAAGCATATTATGTCTGTGAGTCAGAATGATGGTAATTACACTAATTGTACATGTGATGCCTGTAAAGCAATAGATGATTATGAAGGAGCACTTTCTGGAAGTATCATTACTTTTTTGAATAAACTGGCTGCCCGTTTTCCTGATAAGGAATTTTCCACGCTTGCCTATCTGTATACGATGAATCCTCCGAAACATGTGAAGCCATTGCCGAATGTGAATATCATGCTTTGTGATATAGATTGTGACCGTGAAGTGACTTTGACGGAAAATGCCTCAGGTAAAGAGTTTGTGAAAGCAATGGAAGGCTGGTCTGCCATCACTAATAATATTTTCGTGTGGGATTATGGTATTAATTTTGATAATTATCTGGCTCCGTTCCCTAATTTTCATATCTTGCAGGATAATATTCGTCTGTTCAAAAAGAATCATGCTACTATGCACTTCTCGCAGATTGCAGGAAGCAGGGGAGGAGATTTCGCTGAGTTACGTGCCTATCTGGTATCTAAGTTAATGTGGAATCCCGAAGCGAATGTTGATTCTTTGATGCAGCATTTCCTGCATGGATACTATGGAGAGGCTGCGCCATACCTTTATCAGTATATCAAGGTGATGGAGGGAGCGTTGATAGGCAGCGGACAAAGATTGTGGATTTATGATTCCCCTGTTTCCCATAAATATGGAATGCTGAAACCACAACTGATGCGACGTTATAATCAACTGTTTGATGATGCAGAGAAAGCGGTGGCTGAAGATAATAAATTCCTGAAGCGTGTGCAGCGTGCCCGCTTACCCATTCAGTATTCGGAATTAGAAATTGCCCGTACTGATATTGGTACGGATATGAATGAGATCAGTCCGAAATTGGCACTTTTTGAAAAACGGGTGAAAGAATTTAATGTACCGACATTGAATGAGCGTTCCAATTCTCCTGTGGAATATTGTCAGTTGTATCGGGAAAGATATATGCCCCGTGCAGAAAAAAGCGTTGCGATAGGAGCGAAGGTCACTTATCTTATTCCTCCTACTGGTAAATATGCAGAGATCGGAAAAACGGCATTAGTGGACGGATTATTCGGAGGATCTACTTTCGTTGAAAGCTGGGTTGGCTGGGAAGGAACAGACGGTGCTTTTGTTATAGATTTGGGTAAAGAGAAAGAAATACATAGTATAGAGACGGATTTCCTGCATCAGATCGGAGCCTGGATTCTTTTCCCTCTGAAGGTGGTTTATTCTTATTCTGAAGATGGAGAGAATTATACGCATTGGGGAACACATGATATGCCGGAAAACCGTTCGGGCAAAGTGGAGTTCCGCGGAGTGAAGACTGAATCGGATACGCCGGTGCATGCCCGTTACGTGAAAGTTGAAGTCACCGGTACGAAAGAATGTCCCGAATGGCATTACGGTGTAGGCCATCCTTCGTGGTTTTTTATCGACGAAGTAACAATAAAATAAAAAAAAGTGGGGGCAAGCGTTAGTAGTTTGCCCTTTTTAGTTGTATTATATATAGATGGGTCAGAAAAATGACCCTTTCATCTATATACTATTGAATTATGCAACAGAATAAAACTGCTTCTCAAAGAAAAACGATCAACCCGGTCTATTGGGTTCCTACCGCTTATTTTGCAATGGGACTTCCCTTCATTGCTATCAATCTGGTTTCAGTATTCATGTTTAAGGATTTGGGTATATCCGATACTCAGATAACGTTTTGGACCTCCCTTATCATGATGCCCTGGACACTCAAATTCTTATGGAGTCCTTTTCTTGAAATGTATCGGACTAAGAAGTTCTTTGTATTGGTAACCGAACTATTGAGTGGTATATTATTTGGAGTAGTAGCTTTTTCGCTGTTTTTTGATTATTTTTTTGCTATTAGTATTTCCACTATGGCGGTGATTGCATTCAGCGGGGCCACACATGATATTGCTTGTGACGGTGTATATATGGCAGAACTGAATAAAGAGGACCAGGCGAAATATATTGGAGTGCAAGGAGCTTTCTATAATGTGGCAAAGTTGGTTGCAAATGGCGGGCTGGTTGCTTTGGCCGGTATGTTGGCAGAGCATTTCGGAGCTATAGAAGGGGCATCGATTGATGCCAATAAAGGTGCATATTCGTCCGCATGGACGATTATTTTCGCTGTAATTGCTGCAATAATGGTGTTGATCGGTATTTATCACATAAAAATGCTGCCGTCTACCCAAGTCCCTGCTACCGGTAAGAAAACCACCTCAGAAATTGTGACGGATTTACTCAATGTGATTGGCAACTTCTTTACGAAAAGGCATATTGTTTATTATATCTTCTTTATTATTCTCTACCGATTGGCAGAAGGATTTATAATGAAAGTTGCCCCTCTGTTTTTGCGCGCATCCAGAGAGGTCGGTGGTTTAGGATTATCATTGAAAGAGATAGGTACATTGAATGGAGTTTTTGGTTCTGCAGCCTTTGTCATCGGTTCTCTGCTAGGCGGAATTTTTGTTGCCAGATATGGATTGAAGAAAACACTGTTCACACTTTGCTGTGTATTCAATCTTCCTTTTATTGCATATACTTTTCTGGCGGTAGTCCAACCGACCAGCCTTTATCTGATCGGAACATGTATAACGATGGAGTATTTCGGTTATGGCTTTGGCTTTGTCGGACTGACCTTATTCATGATGCAGCAGATTGCTCCGGGCAAGCATCAGATGTCACATTATGCATTCGCTTCTGGAATCATGAACCTGGGAGTTATGCTTCCGGGAATGGTCAGCGGTTATTTTAGTGATTTACTAGGCTACCGTAGTTTCTTTATCTATGTACTGATCGCAACGATTCCTGCTTTTTTGATGACCTATTTTATACCTTTTACGTATGATGATTCAAAAAAGAAAAAATAAATTGCTATTTTTGAGAGATAATAGAAAACCAATTACTAAATAAATAATTATTATGAATAAGATTCAAATTCCTTGGGAAGAACGTCCTGCCGGATGCACAGACGTAATGTGGCGTTATTCACAAAATCCGGTGATCGGACGCTACCATATTCCTTCATCTAATAGTATTTTCAATAGTGCCGTCGTTCCTTTTAAAGATGGATTCGCCGGTGTATTCCGTTGTGATAACAAAGCGGTACAGATGAATATCTTCACAGGATTCAGTAAAGATGGTATTCACTGGGATATTAGCCATGAACCGATTCAGTTTAAGGCTGGTAATACGGAGATGATTGAATCTGAATATAAATATGATCCGCGTGTTACATGGATTGAAGACCGTTACTGGGTAACGTGGTGCAACGGTTATCATGGACCTACAATCGGTATTGCCTATACGTTTGACTTTGTAGATTTTTTCCAATGCGAAAATGCTTTCTTACCTTTCAATCGTAATGGAGTACTTTTCCCGCAAAAGATAGATGGCAAATATGCTATGCTAAGCCGTCCAAGCGACAATGGACATACCCCGTTTGGTGATATCTATATCAGCTACAGTCCGGATATGAAATATTGGGGTGAACATCGTTGTGTAATGAAAGTCACTCCTTTCCCCGAAAGTGCCTGGCAGTGTACCAAGATTGGTGCAGGTTCGGTACCTTTCCTTACTGATGAAGGCTGGTTGCTTTTCTATCATGGAGTTATCACTACTTGCAACGGTTTCCGCTATGCGATGGGGTCAGCTATACTTGATAAGGATCATCCGGAAAAGGTGCTCTACCGTACCCGTGAATATCTGATAGGTCCGGCTGCACCTTATGAACTTCAGGGTGATGTACCAAATGTGGTATTTCCTTGTGCAGCATTGCAGGACGGAGAGCGTGTAGCTGTCTATTATGGAGCTGCAGACACTGTTGTAGGAATGGCTTTCGGCTATATCCGGGAAATAATTGATTTCACAAAACGAACGAGCATTATCTAAAAAGAATATGAGACGTATATTATTAACTTGCACACTGGCTTTCACCCTTCTTCCCGTATTTGGGGGAGAGGGTAAGGCCCCCCCTGCAAATAAGGAAAAGAGTCTGTTGATAGACTATGTAGATCCTTTTATTGGAACAACAAACTTTGGTACGACTAATCCCGGAGCTGTTTGTCCGAATGGAATGATGTCTGTAGTACCTTTCAATGTAATGGGGTCTGCCGATAATACATACGATAAAGATGCACGTTGGTGGTCCACGCCTTATGAACATACCAATTGTTTCTTTACCGGATATTCTCATGTGAATTTAAGTGGTGTCGGTTGTCCGGAACTGGGTTCTTTATTGCTGATGCCTACTACTGGAGAGCTGAATGTTGACTATAAGGAATATGGGAGTAAATATAAAGACGAACAGGCTTCTCCCGGTTATTACTCCAATTATCTTACGAAATATAATGTAAAGACAGAAGTTTCCGCTACTCCACGTACAGGCATTGCCCGTTTCACTTTTCCTAAAGGAAAAAGTCATATACTTTTAAATTTGGGCGAAGGTTTGACTAATGAAAGTGGAGCCATGCTTCGCCGTGTAAGCGACAGTGAAATAGAGGGAATGAAACTGCTTGGCACATTCTGTTATAATCCTCAGGCTGTGTTTCCCATCTATTTTGTGATGAGAGTAAATAAGGTTCCTGCTGCAACCGGATATTGGAAAAAGCAACGTCCGATGACTGGGGTGGAAGCTGAATGGGCCCCCGATCAGGGTAAGTATAAGTTATATACCCGCTACGGAAAAGAAATAGCAGGTGACGATGTGGGTGCTTATTTCACTTTTGAAACGGAAGAAGGAGAGCAAGTCGAGGTGCAAATGGGAGTTTCCTTTGTAAGTATAGAGAATGCTCGGTTGAATCTGGATAAAGAACAGGCAGGAAAGAACTTTGAACAAGTGTTATCTGATGCCCGTGCACAGTGGAACGATGACTTGTCTCGCATCACGGTAGAAGGAGGAACGGATGCACAGAAGACTGTTTTCTATACGGCACTTTATCATCTGCTGATTCACCCGAATGTTCTGCAAGATGTGAATGGTGAATATCCGGCTATGGAAAGCGATCAGATACTGACGACGAAAGGAACCCGATATACCGTATTCTCTTTGTGGGATACTTATCGAAACGTGCATCAACTATTGACTTTGGTTTATCCTGAACGTCAGATGGAAATGGTACGTACGATGCTTGACATGTATCGCGAACACGGATGGTTCCCTAAATGGGAGTTGTATGGAAGAGAGACACTTACGATGGAAGGTGACCCGAGTATTCCGGTGATTGTGGATACATGGATGAAAGGATTGCGTGACTTTGATGTAGATCTGGCTTATGAAGCGATGTATAAGTCGGCTACATTACCCGGTGCAGAGAATTTGATGCGTCCGGATAATGATGATTATATGTCAAAAGGGTATGTGCCGCTCCGTGAACAGTATGATAATTCTGTTTCTCATGCACTGGAATATTATATCGCCGACTTTGCCCTTTCCCGTTTTGCGGATGCTTTAGGAAAGAAGAAAGATGCGGAGATGTTCTATAAACGTTCATTGGGATATAAGCATTATTATAGCAAGGAGTTTGGTACATTCCGTCCCATTCTTCCGGACGGAACTTTCTATAGTCCGTTTAATCCGAGACAGGGAGAGAACTTTGAACCGAATCCCGGTTTCCATGAAGGTAATTCCTGGAATTATACTTTCTATGTACCACATGATGTATATGGATTGGCTAAACTGATGGGTGGAAAGAAACCTTTTGTTGATAAACTACAGATGGTGTTTGATGAAGGATTGTATGATCCGGCTAACGAGCCTGATATTGCTTATGCCCATCTGTTCTCTTACTTCAAAGGAGAAGAATGGCGTACGCAGAAAGAGACGCAGCGACTGCTGGATAAGTACTTTACGACCAAACCGGACGGTATTCCCGGAAATGATGATACAGGTACGATGTCTGCATGGGCTATTTTCAATATGATAGGTTTTTATCCCGACTGTCCGGGATTGCCGGAATATACATTGACTACTCCGGTATTTAATAAAGTAACGATTCGCCTGGATCCCAAATGGTACAAAGAAAATGAACTGGTAATTGAAAGTAATCGTACCGGATCGGAAACTCTTTATATAAATAAGGTGTTATTGGATGGTAAGAAGTTTAATAAATACCGTATTACCCACGATGAACTTGTTCATGGTAAACGCTTGATATTTGATTTGAAATAACACACAGTGTTTCATAGGTATCGTTTTTGGGTTGACAGAGCTGTCGGACTATTTTCTTAAGTCCGGCAGCTCATTTTTTTACATTATTCTGGGTTATTCTTCTTGAAAAGATAGTGACGGTATCCGCTTGGGATAGTGACACTATATGAGCAGGATAGTGACGCCATCTACATGGGATAGTGTCACTATCCTGTCTTTATTCAAAATACTTTTTCCGTTTTAGTATTAAATATTTGGAATGTAGCCGATTACAAAGTTTCCTTTCATCCGTCTTTTATACGATCAGCATATATTAAGATGATGAATAAAAAGAAATTATTTCAACATATCCTTTGGATATTGATCGTAGCGGAATGTTTTCCGGTGTTGGCAGTTTCCGCACCGAAACAAAAAGAGCAACGTTATAAGATTGCCGTATGTGACTGGATGATCTTGAAACGTCAGAAGATTGGTTCGTTCCAATTAGTGCATGAGCTGAAGGGAGATGGAGTCGAGTTGGATATGGGCAGTCTCGGTAAAAGAGAAATGTTCGATAACAAATTGCGTGAACCCCATTTCCAACAACTATTTCGCGAAACGGCTCAGAATTATAACTTAGAGGTCTCTTCTATTGCTATGTCCGGTTTTTATGGACAGTCTTTTTTAGATCGTACTAATTATAAAGAATTAGTACGAGATTGTCTGGACGCAATGAAAGTAATGGATGTCAAGGTTGCTTTCCTTCCTTTGGGTGGAGTGAAAGCAGGCTGGCAAGATACTCCGGAACTTCGAACGGCTTTGGTAAAACGCCTGAAAGAAGTAGGGGATATGGCTGCTTCCGAAGGAGTTGTTATTGGTATTGAAACCCAACTAGAGGCAAAAGAGGAAGTAAAACTACTGAAAGAAATTAATTCTCCCGGTATCAAGATCTATTTTAAATTTCAGAATGCATTAGAGAATGGACGGGATTTGTGCAAGGAACTTAAGACTTTGGGAAAAAAGAGAATCTGCCAGATTCATTGTACGGATACGGATGGAGTAACTCTTCCTTTTAATGAACGCCTGGATATGAATAGGGTGAAAAAGACACTCGACAAAATGGGCTGGAGGGGCTGGCTGGTAGTAGAACGCTCACGAGACAAGGATGATGTGAGGAACGTGAAGAAGAATTATGGAACGAATATTGAATACTTGAAGCAAATCTTTCAATAGAATATTTCCGGTAGTTCAATCAACCGTTCCTTTTGAGTCAATCGGGCACTTTATTGGATGTAATCGACTGTATTCTTTTCTTTGATCAACCGCTCGATTCAATCTTATAAATGGGACATTTTTTATCTCTTTGATTTTTTTATTCTTTTTGAGTGATTACATATTTTTAAGCTGTACGTCATCTATTAAAGAAACTTTATATTTTGAAGATATTATATATTATTTTGTTTAAAATTAAAATTTAATCTATGAAGAGTAAGATGAAGATTAAAAAAACAGTCGTCGAAAGTCTAGTGTGCTTATCGATAGCTTTTTCTATCGGCTCTTGTGCAGGAGACGGTTTCGATGAAGAAACTTTTTCTGGGGGCGTGACAGGCACACAATTATTGTCACCGGAAGCATCTGGTGTTGAATTTGCAAAACTTGCCGGTACTACTAATGTAAAGGTTACTTGGCCGGTGATTATGGGGGCGGGTGGTTACCAGTTTTCCTTATATATTGTGGATGATCCCTCTAATCCTATCACTGTTGTAAAAGATAGTATTATAGACGGGGCGTCTGTAGTGTGTCCCTATTTGGACGATACAAATTATAAGGCGGAGATTGTAACGTTGGGAAATGCGAAATTAAACAATGCAACTGCTACTTCGCCTACTGAAGCGAGTTGGTCTACTCTTGTTCCTGCAACGAGTATTCCTGATGGAGCAGATTTGACTACATGGTTTGCTGACAATCCTGTCACTAGCGGAAAAGATACTGAAGTTGCCTATGAATTGGCGGCAGGAGGAACGTATACTATTTCAGGGGATTTGGATTTTGGAGTAAACAACGTACAATTACGTGGTAATAAACTAGATCATGCCAAAGTAAAATTTACAGGTCCGGGTTCTATTATTTCATGTGGTGGAGGATTAGCGTTGAAGTTTATAGAGTTCGACTGTGACGTAGTGACAGGTGGAACTTTCTTGAAATTCGGTAATGTACCTAGTGAAATATTGGGAATGAATAGCTATGGAATCGTTACTAATCCAATGATTTTCCAATCTTGCGAGATATTGAATGTGCGTCATTATCTTGTCAATATTAATGGTAAGAACTATGCCATACAGAATTTCATTATCAGAGACTGTTTAATCAAACTGTACCAAGATGGTGATCTTATCAATTTTAATGCAAATAGTACATTTGTAAAGGACTTTGAAATCAGTAATACAACTTTTTATAATGTTTCGAATGCTAATAATGGTCGTTTCTTACGTGTTGCTGGTGGACAAGCTTCTAGGGCTGGTTGGACAAGTTGTTCAATGAACTTCACAAGTAATACATTCTACAATATTTCTAAAACACAGCAAGCCTTCAATTCTAATGTTTGGAATAGACAAGCTAATACTGTCAATTTGAGCAAGAATATATTTTTCGATTCTTGTAGTGGTGAGTTTAATCGGCGTATTGTGGGGGGACGTACTGATAATAGTAAAACTTGCGATAACAACTGTTATTGGTTTGATGGATCCTTGCCGGTAAATGAAACAACAGGACAAAGTACAGGTGATAAGAGTTCCACAGCCTATGGCGTAGACCCGGGATTTGCAGATCCGGCTAATGGAGACTTTACTCCGAGCGCTCCAGAAGTGTTCAGTCATGGTAGTGGTGACCCGCGTTGGTTAAAATAAAACAGAGAGTTAAATCTATAATATAATAAAAATGAAACATAAGAATATACTTAAATTATGTTTGTGCATGCTTTTGGCTTTTGTAATGGCTATGTCGGCAATGGCTCAGAATGCAAGAACATTCAAAGGGATTGTTTTGGATGAAGCCGAACAACCTATTATTGGGGCTGCTGTAAAGGTTGTGGGAACAACTACAGGAACGATTACCGATCTGGATGGAAATTTCACGCTGAATGTGCCTGCAGGTAAAGAAGTTGAAATATCTTATATTGGCTATGTGTCGCAACGGTTCTCTTCTTTTTCCTCTAAACTGGCCAAGATTATTTTAAAGGAAGATGCACAGCAATTGGATGAAGTAGTAGTTGTAGGTTATGGCACACAGAAGAAGGCCCATCTAACCGGTGCTATTGCAACGGTTCCCGTAGATGAAATTCAAGACGTTTCTAGCGGTAGCTTATCCAATACGTTGAGAGGTTTGGTAAACGGAGTTTCTGTAAGTGGAGGTGATAGCCGTCCGGGTGAAAATGCGAGCATTTCGATTCGCCAGAATAAAGCATTAGAAGATATTGGTGGAAGCAACTTGACTCCATTGTATGTGATAGATGGTTACATTTATCCGACGGAGGTGAAAGTTGGAAATAGCACAGTGAATCTAGGTGCGGAAGCTTTCAACAACCTAGATCCTACGGTCGTAGAAAGTATTTCTATATTGAAGGATGCTTCGGCAGCGGTATATGGTGCCCGTGCAGCTAATGGTGTTGTTTTGGTGACAACGAAGAAGGGAAAATTAGGAACTCCTAAAATATCATATAGCGGTACATTCGGTATAACAGATGAAGTATCTCGCCCAAGTATGTTGAGTGCATATGAATATGGCAAATTGTGGAATGCAGTACGTATGGGAGACCCTACGGAAACTGGTATTGACCCGTTGAAGCAACTTTTCCAACAAGATGAGCTTAATGCTATGAAAAGCTTGAACTATGATTTATTGGATAAGAACTGGAAAGCTGCATTGACTCAACAGCACAGTGTGAATTTGAGTGGCGCCACTGAAAGGGCAAGCTATTTTGCCGGTATTTCCTATTTTGACCAGGATGGTAATTTGGGTAAGTTGGATTACAACCGTTGGAACTATCGTGCTGGTATTGACGTAAAGATAAGCAAGTGGGTGAAAGCAAATATCCAGGTTTCGGGTGATTATGGAAAAAAGAATACTCCACTCAACCAAGTAGGCGGATCGCAAGCCGAGAAGGACTACAATACACTGTTGACGCATCCTTATTATATCCCCGAATATGTGGGTGATTATGCGGTTGCCGCTTACGGTCCTACCAATGAGCAGGTGAGTAACATACAAAACTATAACTTTAGTGTGTTGCAGAACAACGGTGACTATAAACGCAATATGTCTTCAAACATGAATGTGAATGCTGGACTGGAGTATGACTTCGGATGGAATAAGTGGTTGAAAGGATTGAAGTTGAAGTTTTCTTATTCAAAGAGCATTAATTCCGATAAAACAAATGATTATGGTACCTCTTATGAACTTTACTATTTAGAGAATCGTGCAGGTAGTGGGCAGCATCTATACACTCCAATTGATGGTGCGGACAATAGTTTGTTTGAGAATACCAGATTCTTGTATGCTAATGGTGGAAAATTGGTGGTAAACTCCAGTTCTTCGGATACCGAAGGCTATTTGTCTCGTTCAATGACGCGTTCAGATAACTATCAGATGAACTTTACGGCAACTTACAACAGAGATTTCGGACAACATTCAATAGCAGCTTTGTTCTCTATTGAGAAGTCAGAATCGGAAACCGAATATTTATATGGTTCTGTTACCGACCCTTATGAATTTACAACAGGACAGTCCAATTCGGTAAAATATACTAGTACACCGGGAACAACTTTCACTCGTTATGAATCAGGAAACTTGTCTTATATCGGTCGTTTGAACTATTCATATGCAGACAGATATTTGTTTGAGTTCCTGCTACGTTCGGACTCTTCTACTAAGTTTGCCCCTGAAAACTATTGGGGATTCTTCCCCTCGGTATCTGCCGGTTGGATAATTTCGCAGGAAAGCTGGTTTAGTAAAAATGTAAAATGGGTGGACTATTTGAAGCTACGTGCATCATTCGGTTTAACCGGACGTGATAATACGACACCGTGGCAATGGTTACAGACTTATGGTACGGATTTGGATAAGGGACCTGTCTTGGGTACAGATCCCACTTCTCAGGCCGGTAGCCGTCTTACAATGAATAGCAGAAACGCTGCAGTCAACCGTGACGCCCATTGGGATAAGTCTTATAAAGGAAACTTCGGACTTGATTTCAACGTCCTCAATAATCGGTTGTCATTTAATATTGACGCTTATTATGAATGGAATCGTGAAATGTTACTTAGCTATAATGAGTCTGTTCCGTCTATTGTTGGAGCGAACTCCGCTAAGGTTAATTATGGTGAACTAGATGCTTATGGTGTAGAACTGTCCGCAACCTGGAGAGATCGAATTGGCAAGGACTTTAAATACAAAATTCAGATTAACACAGGTTATAGTGATAATAAAATTTTGGTAAGAGACTGGGTTACAGAACCGACTTACAAGGATTATAGAAGAGGTGACCGTACGGATCAGGGCTCATGGGGAATGCAGTGTCTAGGTATGTTCCGCAGCTATCAGGATATTGATGAATATTTTACAAAATACAATATTTCCACCTATATGGGACTTAATAAAGAAGATGTAAAACCTGGTATGTTGATTTATAAGGATGTACGCGGAGCTAGACAGGCTGACGGTACTTATGCTGCACCAGACGGGGTTGTCAGCACTGAAAATGACCAAGTACGATTGTCTAATCGGAATAATCCTTATGGTATGACTATGAATTTGAGTGCAGAATGGAAAGGTATTTCTCTGACAGCCCAGTTCAACGCTGGTTGGGGAGGGTATAGCTTTATTCCTTCCAGTGCCTATTCGTTGGGAAATATGGGAACGTCGGCTAACAAATATAATGATTTGGAATATGCGAATATGCCCTCTTTTTGGACAACAGATAATATGTTTGTATATAATGACGTAACTGATGCAGCAGGCAACGTAGTTGTGAAGGCTAATCGTAACGGTGAATATCCAAACTTGAGATGGACTAGCGTAAATGGAGTACAATCTTCATTCTGGAGAGTTAGTGGAACACGTATTCGATTGAATCGTTTGACACTGGCTTATTCTATCCCCTCAAAATATATGAAAGTAATAGGCATTGAAAGTTGCCGTTTCAACGTTACCGGACAGAATTTGCTCAGCTTCTATAATCCGTATCCAGACAATTTCATCGATCCGATGACCTCTTACGGAAGTTATCCTACATTGCGTAAATTCACGATTGGTGTCAATTTAACATTCTAAAAGAACAGTATAATGAAAAGAAAAAATATTTTTCGTATCAGTAGTCTCGCTTTTCTGACCGCAGCAATTTTCACTTCTTGCAGCGACTCGTTTTTGGAGGAAAAACAGAACTATGACAGTACAACTAGAGAAGCTTATAACTATTGGAGTGGAGCATCTGCACGTGTGTCGGCTATTTACAGAACATGTTTGCCCGATGCAGCAGCAAATGCATCTGCAAGATTCAATTGTACAGGCTTAGCTGATGACCAGTCTAAATCGACGGAAGAGTATAGTGGATTCAGCGTTTTTGTGAATCCGCAGGCTCCTTTGACTTATCAGACAGGCAATAATCCCGTACCCGATTATTTTCAAGGGACTAAGGGAAACCCTCTTGAAGGCGTTTATGGTCGTATTCGTGATGTCAACGATGTAATTATTGGTGTAACTGAAAGTACGCTTTCGCAGGATGAAAAAGATCAGTTATTAGGCCAGGCTTATTTCTTAAGGGCATGGTGTTATTACAATCTGGTGAAATGGTATGGCGGTGTGCCTATCGTTACGGATGTATTGGAACCTATTGCCAGTTCGGTTGTTCCTCGTTCTTCTACTAAGGCATGTATTGACTTTATCTGTGATGACTTGAATACAGCCGAAACCTTGTTGGCTCGTTTTACAGGAAGCGGACAATGGATGTCGGGCGAAAATTACGGTCGCGTTACTTCCGGTGCGGCGGTAGCTTTGTTGGGTCGTGTACGCTTGCTGTATGCCAGTCCAATGTTTAACCGTACAAATGATGTAACCCGTTGGACACAAGCTTATGAGGATATTAAAAGGTCCATTGGTGTATTGACAGCTGCCGGTTATGGATTGGCAAATGAAAGTAATCCTGGTATCAACGCTTCAGGCTGGGCTAGCATGTTCTCTCAAGTACCAAACACGGAGGGCATATTCGTAACGCTTTATAATACACTTGTTCAGGGAACTCCGGATTATCGGAAGAATAATACTTGGGAGCATGGTATCCGTCCAAATAATACTTTGGGGGGTGGTGGAAAAACTCCTTCTGCCATGTTGGTAGATATGTTCCCGATGCGTGATGGTAAAGTACCAGGAGGCTGCAACACCTATACGAAATTGGATAAATCAGAATCAGATTATAATCCACAGTTTCCTTTTATCGATCGCGACCCGCGTTTTTACCGTACATTTGCTTTTCCGGGTGTCCGTTGGACATTTACCGGTGATCCTCGAAATGATAATAACGATAATCCTTATAATGGTACTGACTATGAGCTTTGGAACTACGTGTGGTATACTTCTCCCGCTTTACGAGATGATATAACTGCAAACAGTGAAGCTACATACGGTGCTGACAACTTATTGAATAACGTAAAAGGATTTTATGTACGTAAACGTTCAGACGACCGGGATGTAAATTCTACTTCACGATATGAGTATACACAAGCTTCAGGTTTTACTCGTAGCGCATCTCCGTATATGGAAATTCGCTTTGCAGAAGTGTTACTTAACTATGCAGAAGCTGCTTGTGGTGCAGGGCATTTGGATGAAGCCGTAGCCCAATTGCAAAGAATACGTGCCCGCGTAGGCTATACAGCCGAAAACAACTATGGCTTGCAAGCCAATTTAAGTGGAGATGCTGCCGCATGTATGGCTGCTATCTTGTATGAACGGCAGATTGAATTGGCTTATGAAGGTAAACGTTTCGATGATTTGCGTCGTTGGATGTTGTTTGATGGTGGAACTGTATTACCTGATGGAGCGCCTTCCTCTTGGAGACTGACCGGATGGGATGGAAATACCTGTAGCTATCTAGGTTTTACTCCACTCAATGGGCAGCGTCGTGAGAATCTTGAATTTCGTGTAAAGATTGACAGTGGCCAGGGAGAAGGTATTGGTGGGACAACATTGGCTTCCGACCCTCTGACAGTTGCAGGAGTTACTCGTCCGGCGGCTCTTGATTTGAGAAATGATCTTTCTACTCAAACAGAGGCATTGAGAGAATTCTACAATGCTAATCTTATACGCAAGACGAAAAAGGGAGATTCCTATAACGATTCTCAAGCAGAATTGTACATCGAATTTCTTCCCCGCTATTATTTCCTCGGATTTAACCAAGGCATACAGAGTAGTGCTACTACGCTGACGCAAACTATCGGTTGGGGAGATTACATGAACGGTGGTTCCAATGGTACTTTTGACCCACTGGAAGAATAAAAAGATCCGATTTTCTACCTAAATAAATAGGATTGAATACATAAGAAATTGCCATTTTCCATATCTTTTATGAAAGAAGAGAGGAAAAATGGCAATTTCTCATTTACTTTGAAGCCGCAGAGGGCAAGAATGCTCCCAATGGCAGAAAAAAAATGAGAATGGTATGATTTTTACTTGAAATAATAATAAAAATAAAGGATTGGACTGATTCTTGTGTTGCCGTGGACGATGCTTACTGCCTGCTCGTCAAGTTTCTTAACGCTAATACTCTAATTGAAGCGGGTACTGGTTATACAGACGTGGTAGCCAAATGAATGCTGCGTTTATTGTCTGTAACAAACGTCAGGTGCTAGGACGGAAGGCGAATGCCACAGAAGGTAGAACCTTCGATTGAGACAACAGTGGTGGTGAAACTTCGGACTTGACTATATAAGGAGGTTGGAAATTGGCACAAAATAAAATTGGGTGTTTAACAACAAAAGTTTCATGTGTCTAATTTTGAACATAGACAAAGATTTTATTTATAAATGATAAATTCAATACTGGGCAAAAACTAACAAAAATCACACTATTTTTTCTCTCCACTGATTACAAAATCTCTCCTCTCTCGTCTTATTATTGTATTTTAGAATGATCAATCTCACAAAACCTAATAAAAATGAAGAAGAAACATGTACTTTTAGTAGCCTTTGCTGCTACAATGTTGACTCCGACCGTTGTATGGGCACAATACCCGCAGATAACTGACGAAGCCAAAGCGAATTATACAAAGATGATGACCGAGGAACGGAAACGTTCTGATGAAGCATGGGAGAAAGCGTTACCTATAGTACTGAAAGAAGCAAAAGAGGGACGTCCTTATATCTCATGGGCTGGTCGTCCCTATGATTTGCCACAAGCTAGAATTCCCTCGTTTCCGGGTGCTGAAGGAGGTGGAATGTATAGTTTCGGTGGTCGTGGAGGTAAAGTAATTACGGTTACTAATCTGAATGATCGTGGCCCGGGTTCATTCCGCGAAGCTTGTGAGACAGGTGGTGCACGTATTATTGTATTCAATGTGGCTGGTATCATTCGTCTGGAATCTCCGATTATTGTTCGTGCACCTTACGTTACTATTGCCGGACAAACAGCACCGGGTGATGGTGTCTGCATTGCCGGAGAATCATTCTGGGTGGATACACACGACGTAGTAGTACGTCACATGAGATTCCGTCGTGGAGAAACAAAAGTGTGGCATCGTGATGACTCCTTTGGTGGTAATCCGATTGGTAATATCATGATAGACCACTGTTCATGTACATGGGGACTGGACGAAAATATATCTTTCTACCGTCATATGTATGATCCGAGTGAAGGACAGTATGAGAGCAAAGACGAAAAGCTTGCCACGGTAAATGTAACTATTCAGAATACGATTTCCGCAAAAGCTTTGGATACATATAACCATGCATTCGGCAGTACATTAGGAGGTGAAAACTGTGCATTTATGCGTAACCTTTGGGCTAGTAACTCAGGCCGTAATCCGTCTGTTGGTTGGAATGGAGTATTTAACTTCGTCAATAATGTGATATTTAACTGGGTGCATCGTTCAACTGACGGCGGTGATTATACGGCTATGTTTAACATGATCAATAACTACTATAAACCCGGTCCTGCTACTCCCAAAAACAATACAGTAGGTTGTCGTATCCTGAAACCGGAAGCCGGACGTAGCAAACTGAATTATAAAGTTTATGGTCGTGTATATGCTGATGGTAACGTGATGGAAGGTTATCCGGAAATAACAAAAGATAACTGGAATGGTGGTATACAGATTGAAGGTCAGCCAAATACTGACGGATATACTGAAATGATGCGGAGCTACGAACCGTTTGCAATGCCTTATATTAAAATTACATCTGCCAATGATGCTTATGATTATGTAACGAAACATGTAGGTGCCAATATCCCTTGCCGCGATATTGTAGACGAACGCATTATCGAAGAAGTAAAAACCGGTATTCCTTATTATGACAAGAAAATGGCGAAGGATGCTAACGGTGACCTTACAGGCTTAGCTCCTAAATCAATGGGTGAAGACGGTCAGTTCAGATATCGTCGTTTGCCGAAAGATTCTTATAAGCAAGGTATCATTACTGATATTCGTCAGATGGGTGGTTTCCCCGAATACAAAGGAACTCCGTATGTGGATACGGATGGTGACGGTATGCCGGATGAATGGGAAATTGCTAATGGATTGAATCCGGATGATCCAAGTGATGCTAATAAAGATTGTACAGGTGACGGATATACGAATATTGAAAAGTATATCAATGGAATCAGTACAAAGCACAAAGTAGACTGGAGAGATTTAAAAAACAACTATGATACATTAGCTGAAAAAGGAAAATTAATGTAATCTGCAACCGGCATCGGTAAGGTGCCGGAACCGAGTTTCCTTTTGGCATATGGTATAAAAAATAAGATGAAATGAAAAAGATAGTTTTAATGTCTCTGTTGCTTCTTTGCGGTTGGATATCTGCCGGAGCAGTTGATTTGAATAAAGAGAATCGTGATCCGAAATATGTAGAGTCCATTGTCAATCGTTCGCAGAAAATTGTAGATAAACTAGGACTTACGGATGCGAAAGTAGCCGAAGATGTTTGTAATATTATTGCCAATCGCTATTTCGAACTGAATGATATTTATGAAATACGTGATGCAAAAGTAAAAACCGTTAAGGAATCAGGTTTGACCGGTGATGCGAAAGATGAAGCGTTGAAGGCTGCTGAAAATGAAAAAGATGCAGCTTTGTACCGTTCTCACTTTGCTTTTCCTGCCAGTTTATCTCTCTTTTTGAATGAGGAACAGATAGAAGCCGTAAAAGATGGAATGACTTATGGCGTGGTGAAAGTGACTTATGAAGCTACGCTTGATATGATTCCTTCTTTGAAGGAAGAAGAAAAGGCACAAATCTATGCTTGGTTGGTAGAGGCGCGTGAGTTTGCTATGGATGCAGAAAATTCAAACAAGAAGCATGCGGCTTTCGGTAAGTACAAAGGACGTATCAACAATTATCTGGCCAAACGTGGGTACAATTTGACAAAAGAACGTGAAGAGTGGGCTAAACGTGTAAAAGCACGGGGAGGAACACTGTAAAACCATAGCATGTTGTAAACAAGGAATTTGTGACAAATAAGATACTATAAAAAGAAGTGGAATTCTTTCCCATTATTAAATGGTTAGTTTGTTTGATGGAGGAAAGGGTGGCTCGGAGAGTCGCCCTTTTATCGATTATAAAAAATGATTCTTTATATCTATTTGAGTACAAATCCGGCTTTTTATCGTCTCTGTATAAAGGATATTAGTATAGTGTAAAAGAATCATAGAAATGGGAAAGTTAAAAAATACATTAGCTGCAATAAGCATTCTGCTTTTAGCTTCTTGTGGAGGGAATAAAGATTATTATATGTTCACTTCATTTCATGAGCCGGCTGATGAAGGTCTGAGATATCTGTATAGCGAAGATGGAATGTACTGGGATAGCATTCCCGGCGTTTGGTTGAAACCGGAATTAGGGCAACATCGGTTAATGCGCGACCCTTCCATAGTGCGTACACCGGATGGAACCTTTCATTTGGTGTGGACTACCAGTTGGAAAGGTGATTTAGGTTTTGGCTATGCACAGTCCAAAGATTTGATTCACTGGTCGGAGCAACAAATGATTCCTGTGATGGCAGACGAACCTACCACTGTCAATGTATGGGCGCCGGAGATTTTTTATGATGACGAAGGTGAACAGTTTATGGTAGTATGGGCCTCTTGTGTGCCCGGTCGTTATGAAAAGGGAATAGAAGAAGAAGAGAACAACCATCGCTTGTACTACATCACAACAAAGGATTTTAAGGCAGTATCGAAAGCGAAAGTATTATATGATCCCGGTTTCAGCTCGATTGATGCTGTGATTGTGAAACGGGCGAAAAATGATTATGTAATGGTACTCAAAGATAACACACGTCCCGAACGCAATCTGAAAATAGCTTTTTCTGGCTCTATGACCGGTCCTTATTCACCGTCATCACAACCCTTTACCGAGTCGTTTGTAGAAGGCCCGACGGTTGAAAAACTCGGTGATGATTATCTGATCTATTTTGATGTTTATAAGAAAAAAATATATGGAGCTATGCGTACCAGGGATTTTCGGAATTTCACGGATGTCACCGAAAGCGTAAGTGTGCCTGTCGGACATAAGCATGGAACTATCTTTAAAGCTTCGGAATCTGTTGTTAAAACATTGCTGGAAGAAAGCAAGAAGAAATAAACTAAAACCTGAAATAAATCATGAACAACTTAACGAAGATTCTTTTTGTATTGGCTACCGGATGGCTGACAAATACCATTCAAGCACAGTCCCCGCAAGACAGAATCCATTACACAGGAAAGGAATTGTCGAATCCCGCTTATCATGACGGACAACTGTCTCCGGTAGTAGGAGTACATAATATTCAACTGGTACGTGCCAACCGTGAACACCCGGATACGTCGAACGGTAACGGATGGACTTATAATCATCAGCCTATGTTGGCCTACTGGAACGGTCAGTTCTATTATCAGTATCTGGCAGACCCTTCGGATGAGCATATACCACCTTCCCAAACATTCCTGATGACCTCAAAAGACGGTTATCAATGGACAAATCCGGAAATAGTATTCCCCCCTTACAAAGTGCCGGACGGATATACTAAAGAATCCCGCCCTGGTATGCAGGCAAAAGATTTGATCGCTATCATGCATCAACGTGTAGGCTTTTATGTATCTAAGTCGGGCAAGTTGATTACAATGGGAAATTATGGGGTAGCCTTAGATAAGAAAGATGATCCGAATGATGGGAACGGCATAGGTAGGGTAGTGCGTGAGATTAAGAAAGATGGTTCGTTTGGTCCTATCTATTTCATTTATTACAATCATGGATTCAACGAAAAGAATACCGATTATCCCTATTTTAAAAAGAGCAAAGACTGGGAATTCGTAAAGGCTTGCCAGGAAATACTGGATAATCCGCTTTATATGATGCAATGGGTAGAAGAAGCTGACCGTGAAGATCCGATCATTCCACTGAAAAAAGGATATAAAGCATTCAATTGCTATACATTGCCCGATGGACGCATTGCGAGTCTTTGGAAACACGCTTTGACTTCGATCAGTGAAGATGGGGGACATACCTGGGCAGAACCTGTGCTTCGTGCAAAAGGATTTGTCAACAGTAATGCGAAAATCTGGGGACAACGTCTGAGCGATGGAACCTATGCTACGGTTTATAATCCGTCGGAATTCCGCTGGCCGTTGGCTATCTCATTGAGTAAGGACGGATTGGAGTATACTACATTAAACTTGGTACATGGTGAAATTACTCCGATGCGCTATGGAGGAAATTACAAATCATATGGTCCTCAATATCCCCGTGGTATTCAGGAAGGAAACGGAATACCTGCAGATGGTGATTTGTGGGTTTCATATAGCGTGAATAAAGAAGATATGTGGATTTCCCGTATTCCTGTTCCGGTAGAGATCAATGCTTCCGCACATGCAGATGATGATTTTTCGAAATTCGGTTCAATGGCTGAACTAGCTAATTGGAATATTTATTCTCCGGTTTGGGCTCCGGTTTCTTTAGAAGGAGAATGGTTGATTTTACAGGATAAAGACCCGTTTGACTATGCGAAGGCAGAGCGTAAGATTCCGGCTTCTAAAGAATTGAAAGTTTCATTTGATCTGTTGGCCGGACAGAATGATAAAGGTATACTTCAGATTGACTTTTTAGATGAAAACAGCATTGCTTGTTCGCGGCTTGAGCTAACTCCGGACGGTATTTTCCGTATGAAAGGTGGCTCACGGTTTGCAAATATGATGAAATATGAGGCAGGGAAGACTTATCATGTAGAAGCAGTTCTTTCGACTGCAGATCGTAATATTCAAGTGTATGTAGATGGTAAGAGAGTCGGTTTGCGTATGTTTTATGCTCCGGTAGCGACTATTGAACGAATCGCTTTCCGTACGGGAGAGATGCGTACATTCCCGACCGTAGATACTCCTGCCGATCAAACTTACGATTTACCCAATGCAGGTGGGCAGGAACCGTTAGCGGAATATCGCATTGCCAATGTGAAGACTTCCTCCACAGATAAGGACGCTTCTTCCGCTTTTTTGAAATATGAGGACTTTAGTCATTATGCTGACTATTTCAATGGCATGGAAGATGAGAATATTGTTCAGGCCATTCCCAATGCCAAGGCTTCGGAATGGATGGAAGAAAATATTCCTTTGTTTGAATGCCCGCAACATAACTTTGAAGAAATGTACTATTATCGTTGGTGGTCATTGCGTAAGCATATCAAGGAAACTCCTGTCGGATATGGCATGACCGAATTTCTGATTCAGCGGTCTTATTCGGACAAATATAATCTGATAGCCTGTGCTATCGGACATCATATTTACGAGAGCCGTTGGTTGCGCGATCCGAAATATCTGGATCAGATTATACACACATGGTATCGTGGCAATGATGGCGGGCCGATGAAGAAAATGGATAAGTTCAGTTCATGGAATGCGGATGCCATACTTGCGCGCTATATGGTGGATGGTGATAAGGATTTCATGTTGGATATGGCGAAGGATCTGGAAACAGAATATCAGCGTTGGGAACGTACGAATCGTTTGAAGAACGGACTGTATTGGCAAGGTGATGTACAAGATGGTATGGAAGAGTCCATCAGTGGAGGACGGAAGAAAAAATATGCCCGTCCGACAATTAACAGTTATATGTACGGTAATGCAAAAGCTCTTTCGCTAATGGGAATTCTTTCCGGTAATGAAGGAATGGCTATGAAATACGGCATGAGAGCGGATACATTAAAGAGTCTCGTGGAGAACGATTTGTGGAATACACGTCATCAGTTCTTTGAGACTGTGCGTATTGATTCTTCTGCCAATGTACGTGAAGCAATCGGGTATATCCCATGGTATTTCAATTTACCGGATACAACGAAGAAATATGAAGTTGCCTGGAAAGAGATTATGGATGAAAAAGGATTTTCTGCTCCTTATGGATTGACTACGGCAGAACGCCGTCATCCGGAATTCCGCACGCGTGGAGTCGGCAAGTGTGAGTGGGACGGAGCTATCTGGCCGTTTGCTTCTGCACAGACATTGACTGCAATGGCTAATTTCATGAATAACTATCCGCAGACTGTTTTATCTGACAGTGTATATTTTCGTCAGATGGAATTGTATGTAGAGTCGCAATATCATCGTGGCCGTCCGTATATTGGCGAGTATCTGGATGAAGTGATCGGTTATTGGCTGAAAGGCGATCAGGAACGGAGCCGGTACTATAACCATTCTACATTCAATGATTTGATGATTACCGGATTGATTGGACTTCGTCCCCGTCTGGATGATACGATAGAAGTAAATCCGCTGATTCCGGCTGATAAATGGGACTGGTTTTGTCTGGATAATGTTTTATATCATGGGCACAATCTGACGATTCTTTGGGATAAAAATGGGGACCGTTACCATTGCGGAAAGGGATTACGTGTTTTTGTGGATGGGAAAGAGGCAGGACATGCGGATACGCTGACAAGACTTGTTTGTGAGAATGCTTTGAAATGATAGATTCAGACACGGATTATTATTTATAACATATTGAAAACCAGATAATGATTTTAAGAAAATATCTTCTTCTTATTCTTTGCCTGCCATGTTTCGTACAAGCGAAGAATATAACAATCAGTCGCCTGACTTGTGAAATGCAGGAAGGGTTAGTAGTGGTTGAGGGAGTGCCCCGTTTGGGATGGGTGATGGAATCACCTGAAAACGGAACACAACAATCGGCTTATGAAATAGATATTCGGGAGGTTTTTACCGGTCGTTCTGTGTGGAACAGTGGAAAAGTAAACTCTTCACAGAGCCAGTTGGTATCCATTGAAGGAGCGGATATTCGCTCTGGCAATCTACTCAATTATATTTGGCGCGTACGGGTTTGGGACGAATCTGGTTCACCCTCACAATGGAGCTCAGATGCTAAATTTCGTTCAGTTCCTGACTGCTTTTCTTCCAGGAAATGGATTGGGGCTATTACTCGTCAGGATGCCCACTTGCCGGAAGGTCGTAAGTTTCATGGTGGCGAATTGAAAAAGCCGGAGGTAAAAGCGGCTTGGGAAGCGGTGGATACACTAGCCAAGAAGAGCATTTATTTGCGGAAAACATTTGAGTTGGGAGATATAAAGGGAGGTAGTGCCGGTCGTAAAACAAGCAAGAGGATTGTAGAAGCGACAGCTTACGTATGCGGACTGGGATTCTATGAGTTTTCGTTAAATGGCAAGAAAGTAGGTGATAGTGAGTTTGCTCCGCTTTGGAGTGATTATGATAAAAGTGTTTATTATAACACGTATGATGTGACAGAGTTGTTGCAAAATGGTGAGAATGCAGTTGGAGTTTTATTGGGGAATGGATTCTATAATGTACAAGGGGGACGTTATCGTAAGCTACAGATTAGTTTTGGTCCTCCCACGCTCTTATTTGAGTTAGTTGTTAATTATGAGGATGGAACACATACGGTCATCCATTCTGATAATGGCTGGAAATATGATTTGAGTCCGATAACCTTCAACTGTATTTATGGAGGTGAGGATTATGATGCGCGTGGAGAACAGAAAGGATGGAACCAAGTTGGGTTTGATGATAGTGATTGGCGTCCGGTAGTAGTTCAGGAGGCTCCGAAAGGAATACTTCGCCCACAAATGGCACGTCCGGTGAAGATTATGGAACGGCACAACATTCAAAAGGTCACAAAACTGAATGATGAGCAAGTTGCCTTGGCTTCCAAATCTACGAAACGAGTGGTAGCCCCTTCTGCCTTAGTCTTGGACATGGGACAGAATCTGGCTGGTTTTCCCGAAATAACAGTACGTGGTAAACGCGGACAAAAAGTGACTCTGATAGTCGCCGAGGCGTTAACGGAAGAAGGTGCTTGTAACCAACGTCAAACAGGACGCCAACATTACTATGAATATACATTGAAAGGTGAAGGAGATGAAACTTGGCATCCTCGTTTCTCTTATTATGGTTTCAGATATATTCAGGTGGAAGGTGCTGTCTTGAAAGGACAGAAGAATCCGCATCAATTGCCGGTATTGAAAAACATTCAGTCCTGTTTCGTTTACAATTCGGCAAAGAAAGTTTCTACATTTGAATCATCAAATCAGATATTCAATGCTGCTCATCGCTTGATAGAGAAGGCAGTACGTAGTAATATGCAGTCTGTGTTTACGGATTGTCCGCACCGGGAAAAACTTGGTTGGCTGGAGCAGGTGCATCTTAATGGTCCGGGATTATTATATAATTATGATCTGACTGCTTATGCTCCGCAAATTATGCAGAACATGGCTGATGCGCAGCACTCCAATGGAGCAATGCCGACAACAGCCCCTGAATATGTCGTTTTTGAAGGTCCGGGTATGGATGCTTTTGCCGAATCGCCGGAGTGGGGAGGTTCTTTAGTTATTTTTCCATTTATGTATTATGAGACTTATGGAGATGATTCGCTGATCAGAAAATACTATTCCAATATGCGTCGTTATGTGGATTATCTCAAAACTCGTGCAAATAATGGAATCTTATCTTTCGGTTTGGGTGACTGGTATGATTATGGAGATTTTCGTGCGGGATTCTCACGGAATACACCTGTTCCATTAGTGGCTACCGCACATTATTACATGACCGTTATGTATTTGGTAAAGGCTGCCGGAATGGTAGGTAATGAATTTGATGTTCGTTATTACAGCTCTTTAGCCCATGATATTATGGTAGCCTTTAATAAATGTTTCTTAGATAATAATACCGCACAGTATGGTACGGGAAGTCAATGCAGTAATGCACTTCCGTTGTTTCTTCATTTGACACAAAGTGCAGGAGAACAAGGTGTTTGTCAGCCGGATACAAATTTGAATAAAAAGGTGCTTTTCAATCTGATTAAAGATGTAAAGGCACATAGAGATCGTCTGACAACCGGGGATGTGGGCAATCGTTATTTGATTCAGACATTAGCCCGTAACGACCAGAATGAACTTATTTATAAAATGTTTAATCATGAAGAAGCTCCCGGTTATGGTTTTCAATTAAAATTTGGGGCAACTACTCTGACAGAACAATGGGACCCGCGTCAAGGTTCTTCGTGGAATCATTTTATGATGGGGCAGATTGATGAATGGTTCTTTCGTTCATTGGTTGGAATTCGTCCATATACGGTATTATCTGCCTCCTTGGAAGGAAAAGATGATTCAATGCAGGGCTACCGGAAATTTATCATTGCTCCCCAACCGGTAGGAGACTTGAAATATGTCAAATCATCATACGAAACCCTTTATGGTACTATTATAGTAGAGTGGACTCGGCAAGAGGATGCATTTACCTTAAATGTGTCTGTTCCGGTGAATACAACGGCTGTCGTATATCTTCCGGGAGAGAAGGACCCCAAGGAAATACAAAGCGGAATGTATAAGTTTGACTGATAATACCTATATTTAGGCACGAATTTCTTGAATGGAAATGATGAAGAAGTATTCTTTAATATAATAGATTATGAATTTACAAATAACTCTTTTGGCATTCCTGTGCCTTTGTGCAGCCACTGTTCTTCATGCCGAACGTGTAGACATGCTGAAAATCGGTGCAAAGGCAAATGGCAAAGTTCTTAATACAAAGTTGATCAACACTACGATTGACCGTCTGAACCGTAATGGTGGAGGAACCCTTTTCTTTCCGGCGGGAACTTACCTGACAGGAAGTATCCGGTTGAAAAGTAATATAACCTTGGAGCTGGAAGCTGGTGCCACGTTACTTTTCTCAGATAACTTTGATGATTATCTTCCTTTTGTGGAAGTCCGTCACGAAGGAGTGATGATGAAAAGTTTCCAACCTTTAATCTATGCAGTGGATGCAGAGAATATTACGATCAAGGGCGAAGGAACTTTGGACGGACAAGGTAAAAAATGGTGGATGGAGTTTTTCCGGGTCATGATTGACCTGAAAGATAACGGTATGCATGATCTGAATAAATATCAGCCTATGTGGGATGCAGAGAATGATACTACGGCCATTTATACTGAAACAAATAAGGATTATGTAAGCACATTGCAGCGACGTTTTTTCCGTCCTCCGTTCATTCAGCCTGTTCGTTGTAAGAAGGTAAAGATTGAGGGAGTGAAAATTGTCAATTCCCCTTTCTGGACTGTAAACCCGGAATTCTGTGATAATGTGACTATCAAAGGAATTACGATTGATAATGTTCCTTCTCCTAATACAGATGGCATCAATCCGGAATCCTGCCGGAATGTACATATCAGCGATTGTCATATTTCAGTAGGTGATGACTGTATTACGATTAAATCGGGAAGAGATGCACAAGCCCGACGTTTGGGAGTACCTTGTGAAAATATCACTATAACCAATTGTACAATGCTTTCCGGGCATGGTGGTGTTGTTATTGGCAGCGAAATGAGTGGAAGTGTGCGTAAAGTGACTATTTCCAACTGCGTGTTTGACGGGACTGAGCGAGGTATCCGCATTAAGTCAACTCGTGGAAGGGGAGGAGTCGTTGAAGATATTCGTGTCAGCAATATTGTGATGAGCAATATCAAGCAAGAAGCTGTCGTTTTAAACTTGAAATACAGTCCGATGCCGGCAGAACCGAAGAGTGAACGCACCCCAATCTTTCGTAATGTACATATCAGTGGGATGACTGTTACAGATGTAAAAACACCGATAAAAATAGTCGGATTAGAAGAAGCTCCGATATCAGATATTGTATTACGTGATATCCATATTCAGGGAGGAAAGCAGAAATGCATCTTTGAAGATTGTGAACGCATTACGATGGATGATGTGATTGTCAATGGTGAGGAATTAAAACTTAAATAAATGAAACGGATACTTTTCACAATGCTGCTTGCCGCATCCCTTTCGGCAGAGGCGCAAACACAAAGATATGAGACGGAATTTGCCCGTCCCTTAAATGAAGTTCTGACGGATATTCAAAATCGTTTTGGAGTCCGCTTGAAATACGATATTGATACAGTAGGCAAAGTATTGTCTTACGCTGATTTCCGTATTCGTCCTTATTCAGTGGAAGAGTCGCTGACAAATGTACTTGCACCTTTTGACTACAAGTTTGTCAAGCAGAAGGGAAATATGTATAAGTTGAAAGCTTACGAATATCCCCGTCGGACGGATGAGGATGGGGAAAAGATGTTGGCGTATCTGAACACCCTTTATGCTGATAAGCAAACATTCGGATTGCGTGCGGATTCTTTGAAGAAAGAAGTCCGTCAGCGTTTGGGCATTGATGCTATGTTGGCCCAATGTGTTAAGTCGGAGGCTATTCTCTCGAAAATACGAAAGTTTGATGGCTATACTGTACAGAACTTTGCACTTGAAACACTTCCCGGATTGTATGTCTGCGGCTCTATTTACACCCCTCAATCAAAAGGGAAGCATGCACTGATTATATGCCCGAACGGACATTTCGGCGGTGGACGTTATCGTGAGGATCAGCAACAGCGCATGGGCACTTTGGCCCGTATGGGAGCTATTTGTGTGGATTATGACTTATTCGGATGGGGAGAATCTATATTACAGGTTGGCAGTGCGGCGCATCGTAGCAGTGCGGCGCATACTATTCAGGCGATGAATGGTTTGCTGATTCTTGATTATATGCTTGCTTCCCGGAAAGATATTGATACCGGTCGTATCGGAGCGAATGGTGGTTCCGGTGGTGGTACACATACAGTGTTACTAAGTGTATTGGATGATCGTTTTACGGCTTCTGCTCCGGTAGTGAGCCTGGCTTCCCATTTCGACGGGGGATGTCCCTGCGAAAGTGGCATGCCTATTCAGCTCTCGGCAGGAGGCACTTGTAACGCAGAATTGGCTGCGACATTTGCTCCGCTTCCACAACTGATTGTTTCTGATGGCGGAGATTGGACAGCCAGTGTTCCTACGTTAGAATTTCCTTATCTGCAACGTATTTATGGTTTCTACCATGCAAAGGATAAGGTTACAAATGTACACCTTCCCAATGAGAAACACGATTTTGGCCCGAATAAACGAAATGCTGTTTATGATTTTTTTGCCGATGTGTTTCATTTGGACAAGAAGAAACTGGATGAAAGTAAAGTTACTATTGAACCCGAAGCTGCCATGTATAGTTTTGGAGAGAAGGGAGAGCTATTACCGGAGGGCGCCATTCGTTCTTTCGATAAAGTAGCAGCTTATTTTGACAAGAAAGTATTTGCCAGACTAAACTCGGATACTTCTCTTGAAAAGAAAGCGATGGACTGGGTAGCCTCACTGAACCTGAATGACGAGAGTAAAGCCGGATTTGCAATTACTACTATTTACAATCATCTGCGTAAGGTTCGCGATTGGCACAATGACCATCCTTATACCACGATTCCTGCCGGCATCAATCCGTTGACAGGCAAACTATTGAGTAAACTTGACCGTGAAATGATTGCTGACTCTGCTATGCCGAAAGAGATACATGAAAAGTTGATGAAAGACTTGCGCAGGGTATTGACAGAAGAACAGGTGGAACAGATCCTTGATAAATATACTGTTGGAAAAGTTGCATTCACTCTAAAAGGATATCAGGCTATTGTACCTGATATGACGGAAGAAGAAACAGCATTTGTCCTGGAACAACTGAAGCTGGCTCGTGAGCAGGCTATTGACTACAAGAACATGAAACAGATTTCTGCTATCTTCGAAATCTATAAAACTAAATGCGAACAGTATTTTAACGAACATGGGCGTAACTGGCGCCAGATGTTTAAGGATTATGTGAATAAAAGGAACGCAGAGAAAAAAGCACAGGGAAAGAAATAAACCTTAGTTAGGAATAAGAGATAATCATATAATGTACATTAAGAGCGGCAATACCTTTGGAAAAAGAGGATTGCTGCTCTTGGTGTATCATACATTATGTGAAAAATAGAGTTAGCCGGACATCTTTTTCGCAGGAAATGTGTTAATTTGTAGACAACTAACAGAAACGTATAGTATATGAATAAGCAAAAAGTCGCATTAGTACTTTCTATGGGTGGTGCACGGGGTATTGCACATATTGGAGCCATCGAAGAATTGCTCCGTCATAATTATGAGATAACTTCTATTGCAGGAAGTTCAATGGGAGCGATGGTAGGAGCGATGTATGCTTCGGGAAAGATGGAGGAGTGTAAAGAATGGTTGTATAGCTGGGATAAGCGTAAAATGTGGGAACTGGCCGACTTAACCTTAAGTCGGGACGGGCTGGTAAAAGGTGACCGCTTCATCAAAGAATTAAAACAGATCATTCCGGATATGAATATCGAAGACCTGCCGATTCCTTATGTGGCAATGGCTACGGATATTGTATGTGATCAGGAAGTAAGGTTTGACAGAGGAAGTCTGCATGAGGCCATCCGGGCATCCATTTCTATTCCGATGGTTTTCCGTCCGTTGCGGAAAGATGGTATGGTATTGATTGACGGGGGAATTTTAAATCCTCTTCCGCTGAAGCATGTGCAGCGTACTGAAGGGGACATCCTGATTGCAGTGGATGTAAATGCCCCGATTGATTGTGGCAAGAAAAAGAAGATGAGTCCTTACAATCTATTGACAGAATCCTCAAGAATGATGATGCAACAAATCACCCGTTACCAGATAGATCGTTGTCAACCTGATATTTTGATTGAGATGTCCGGCAATGCTTATGATATGCTTGCATTCAATCACGCAGCTTCTATTGTGAAAACCGGGGTTGAAGTTACCAAAAGTGCATTGGATGGAATCGGTAGAAAGGAGTCATAAGCCTTTATCTATTCTGTATATATCATCTTTTTAGTCATTCCTCCGTCAATAGTGATATTCTCGCCATTGATAAAGTCGTTCTCATCCTGACAAAGGAATAGGCACATACGTGCAATATCTTCGGGTTTGCCTACCCGCTTAGAGGGATGCTGCATATGGTCTTCCGGTCGGAGTTGATCATAATTTTGTGTTTGTATCCATCCCGGAGCAATGGAATTTACAGTAATATTCCATTCTGACAGTGATGTTGCCAATGCATGTGTAAGCGAATAAATGCCACCTTTTGAGGCAGCATAGCCTTCACTTCCCGATTCGCTCATCAGATATCTTGTAGAGCAAATATTGATAATTCTTCCATATACATTAGGAGTGGACAGACCTTTACGATGGATAGCGAGTGCACGTGAGGTGATGAAAACCGGACGCAGATTGATAGACAGGATTTTGTCGAAATCTTCCACGCTTGTTTCTGTGATAGGAGAGAACTTGCTGATACCTACGTTGTTGACTATAATATCGATATCTCCCCATTCTTTCAGAATATGTTGCATACAACTTTCAAGTGCATCTTTATCACTGACATCGACCGGATAGAATGTAGCTCCGCTATTTTGAGCTGTTTGTTGTCCTGCTACTTCGTTAATATCACAGAAAGCGACTTGATGCCCGGCTTGGCAGAAAGATGCTACGATAGCCTTGCCGATACCTTCAGCTCCGCCTGTAACGAACACCCTTCTTTTCAAGCAGTTCGGCTTTGAAGTAATTACAGTCGGTTGTTCTGATTTTATCTGGTTAGTTGATGGCGATTTCTTTTTACCATATTTTTGCGCTTGTTTCCAAGCTGCTTTTCTCGCCTCGTATTGCTCTTGCTGTCTTTCTATATAATTGTCTGCCATGAGTTCTTCATTTTTAAATCTGAGGAACAAAAATAATATATTTATTCGAAAAGGCAAAATTACTCAAGAGTCATTATAATGGCTGCTGAAAATCAGTGCTTTGAAGAAAAATGAGCAACTTTTAACCTTAAAGCTAAGCATAATAATATCCCTTGCTTGGGTTGGTGTTATATTATGAATATGAATAAGTAATTCCCCAATAATCTAGAACATTGATGTTTACATTATCATTGATCATGAATTTGATAACTTTATAACACCGGACTTCTGAGGAAATAAACCTTATAATGATCTGTTTTTTTTATATTATCTAGAGATTTCTATTGGCAGGTAATTAAAATATGAGACTTTTTTACTTGCATATAGTGTTAAAAATATCAAACTGTTAGTGGTTATGAATAATGTTAAACGTCTTAAAAACAGTTCTAGCTTCTGATATCGAGAGGAATTTCATATTAGGTAGTACTCTTTATAATGACCATGCAAAGAACATGTCGGATAAGAATTCTACCCGTGTCATCTTGACTTTTTAATAATATATAGAAAAAAGAGTATGAAAAAGAATTTGAAGTATTTGTTGTTGCTCTCGTTATTATCCTTCATGGCTTGCAATGGTGATGAAAAAATAGATTCGGGTATGGTGCAGCAAGACGGTGAAGCATTGCAACTGAATGTTCGTGTTGGTGATTTTGCTATTAACGATATCTCCAATATTCGTGTCACGGATAGCGGAAGTGCAACCACTTTCGAAAATGGGGATCGTATCGGTGTCATTGTGCTGGATGCAGATAATAATGTACTATCCGACAACATACCTTACAAATATGATGGTAGCATTTGGAGCTTCGACAGCAGCAATGGTGAAGGAAAAACAGCCATATACTACGACAATAAAGCCACGGTTTACTTTGCCTACTTTCCGTATAGTAAGGAAGCGGATAATGTGATTAACATAGATGGTCTAAAAGGAATATTCTTACCGGAGGGTGATCAACGCAGCAAGGATGCCTACCGTGCTTCCGATTTGTTGGTATGGAGTGACACGAGTGGTAGACCGCTAAAAAAATTAGATATACTATTTGAACATGCTTATTCCTTACTTTCGTTGTCTCCTTCCATAAAATGCAAAATTAATGGAAGGAGGGACTTTACTTATGTTCCTTCTTCCATTAGTGATGTGAGTTTCAATATCGGAACTGAGTCTCTTTTCCCTTACCAGGTGAATGACGGCAGTTATCAGGTAATTATTTCTCCGAAAAGGGCAAAGGTTCATTGGCTTTATGAATATAACAAAGAGATGTATAGTGGTGCGATGCCCTATACAGATTTATCTGCCAATACCTGTTATACATTTACCCCGATTTTAAAAGATATAGGTGATTATACATTGGATAAAGTTCAAATGGGCGATTTTTATTGCAAGGATGAAAGTAATAACGGCTATTTGATTCCCGGCGATGTTACTGCTCTTTCCGCAGATATGGACTGCTTGGGTATCGTTCTGAAGTCGGGTAAAGACAGTGGAGGCGAATGGGTAGATTATTGTAAATACAAACAGAAAGATGGTATAACAGAGATGCATACCGTGCATGGTTACGTTCTTGCGCTTTATGATGCCAATGGAGGAAATGCTTGTACATGGGGGCTTTGGAGTCTTGCTGCTATAGACAGCGGTGAGCCGAGTATCGGTTTCTACGGTTATAAGAATACACAAAGAATTATTTCGTTTGCAGAAAGTGAGAATAGAACTTTAAAGGATGTTTTTCCCACTGTCTATTGGATAACGGATGGTACGGAAGGCTATGAATATAGTTATCCTGCCCCTGCGAATAGTAGTGGCTGGTTTTTACCCTCGCTAGGTCAATGTTGGTATTGGATGTACAATAAGGCTAATCTTTTATCCGCTATCAAGAAAGCTACTGGGGATAATGACTATGGGTGGAAATTGGGGTATTGGTCAAGTTCGGAGGACGGCTACGATCCGTTTCTCAACGCATACTATGCCGACACCTACGTCGGTGCCATGGATTGGGACTATAAGATCAGCAAACTTTATGTCCGTGCGTGTCTTGTTTTTTGATTTGTGGTGTATGCTATTTATTCGGTAAAGGAATATTGATAAACCTGTAAATAATAAAAATACCGCGCTGACACGATAATTGTCAGTGCGGTATAATTATAACAGAGAATCTGTTTTTTTATTCAGCTACTACTTAAGCTTTGACGGATCTATTTCCGCATACTTAATCCGTTGGCGACGCCAAGTATAAATCGCATGTAACTTGCCGTCTTTACCTTGAATAATACTTGGATAGGAATATTGGCTGATAGGACTATCTTCCAGTGTAAGGACAGGTTTCCAATGAATGCCATCCTCTGAAATGGCAACACATAGTGGAGTACGAGGTCCTTTCGGTGTACCGGGCTGTGTTGAGAAATTGTTGTAAATGAGTATGTGACGTCCGTCACTCATCGTTACAGCATCTGTTCCGGAATTATTGTTCGGGACATTGCTCAATGTCACTTTATTCCATGTTTCACCATTGTCGCTACTCCAGGCTGTTGCCAATAATGCATTACGTGTACGGCAAAGTACTTGTAATCTTCCATCCTTATGTTTTAGAATACTGGGTTGGATGGCGAGAATCGGCTGTGCACCTTTCCCTTGGATAGCTTCTCCTGCCTCTTGGTCATCTACGTTAATACCACCTTTTTTACGATTCTGAGTCGGAACAGACAACTCTGCCGGTACTGATTCCGTCGTTTTCCAAGTTTTACCTTTATCATCCGAATATTCAAAATGGATGCGCCATCCTCCTTTTCCTTCCCTGCTTGATGGACAGATAATACGCCCATTGATGTATTCGGGTTTGTTCTTGATAGGACCTAAAAATCCTTGGGGGAGTGCTTCACGCTTGCTCCATGTTTTACCTCCGTCTTTGGAACGAACCAACCATCCGGTCCAGTCGGCTACACTTAATCCTATTTTATAGAATAAGATCAAGTCACCTCCGGGTATTTGGAATAATACTGGGTTCCAGCATGCTTTTCTGCGGGCTGTCAGTTTCCCTTTTGTGTCCTTTACAGGTGTGCAGGCAGTGTCGATGCCTGCAATCTCAGCATTAGGATCATTGAGTGCAAACACACCGTCAGCTGCAAGTTTGGGAGCTGTCCATTCTTTTGCCCCTTTGGCTTTGCGGCATACCCAGATGCAACAATCCGGATTACGTTCTTTGGTACCACCGAAGAAAGAAGCTACCAAGTCACCGTTTTTCAACTCCACAATGGTTGCCCCGTGACATTCGGGGAAAGAAGCTTTTTCATATAGAAATTCATCACTGATGATGGCGGTGTTCCGTGTTGGTATATCTACGCTGAAATGATATTTGCCGGAACCTATTTTTTCTTTTTGTCCATCCGGCAGGTGCACTTCTCCTGTTGTATTGGCAGGAAGTTCGATATCCCATTCCAGATGCATGGGAGTCTTTTTCCATTGGCTGGTAATCTTTCCATAGATACTCATATAAGAAGCATCCACGTTACTCAATTCCTGAATTTCAAAAGCAGGCTGGAAAACAATATGTTTATAGCCGGATTTCCAACGGTCGGCACGGATACCAGCCAGATTATTGAAGCACCAGGGAAGTAGGTCGCCTAAGAGCATCACGTGGTTTCCACTGTTCATACCTGGATTTGCAGTATCACCGTTCCAAAGCTCCCAGATGGTAGTGGCACCTTGTGCAGCCATATACCCCCACGAAGGATATGTATCATTGGTGGCTAAGAGATATGCTACATCTGCATGCCCCCTACGGCTCAATTCACGCATTAGCCATTGTGTACCGATTACTCCGGTACTGATATGTCCTTTATTCGTTGTAATAATGGTCGTAACGGCATTCTTGGCCACTTCCTTAATGTATGGCTTGGGCACAAGACCGAAGGCTAACGGTAAAATATTCGCTGTTACAGTATTATTGCCATAGAAAATACTATCCGGATACAATGTATGACCGGGTACGAGCGATGTTCCTTCCTTCGCATGAAGAAAACGCGCATTAAACGCATCTTTCATTTTATGTTCCAGGTCTTCCCACTCTTTAGCGTCGGCTGTTAACCCTTGAATGCTGGCAAAACGATGCATTAATTGCAATACTTTCAGGTAATAAGCGGTAGCTATCAGTGCACCATCCGTTTTGCGGGCAGGATCTTGGCTATGAATCATTTCTAACGATTCGGGAGGAACGCACCAGTCACCATATTTGTCTTTGGTTATAATGTAATCCTTTGTCATATAATACTCACGGATATGAGATACCCATTTTTTGATAGCAGGATAATTATCTTCTATCGGGCGTTTGTCTCCATAGTTGGTAAAGAGCATATCGCAGACCAAGGGTAGGGTAGCGGGCCAGGTCACATTATCCGAATAGTAATTCCAAAAAGCCGGAGCTACATCGGGGATGCATCCGTCTTCGCGCTGTGCTTCGCGGATATCACGTGCCCATTTGTTGTACATCGCATGATTGTCGAAGAACATGCTTTCACCCCAGCAACCCATTGCATGATCGCCTAGCCAAGGCTGGCGTTCGTTACGTTGCGGGCAGTCTACCGGCATCCCTTTATAATTGCTCCGGATGCCCCAGAATGCGTTGCGTATGATCTGATTTAATGTCTCGTCTGAACAGGAGAAAGAACCGACATGATCCATTTCGTCTTCTACGACTTCCACAGTGAAATCTTCTACTTTTGCATCGGGATACCCACTGATTTCCACATAGCGGAAACCATGATACACAAAACTGGGAGCCCAGGTTGCACCTTGCGGTTCATGTCCGCTAACTACATATATATCCGTACAATGCGCATCGCGCAGATTCTTCGTAAAGATTTCCCCATTTGATTCTAAACGCTCTGCGAAATGAAGGCGAATACTGTCGCCTGCCTGACCTTTGATACGGAAGCGTACCCATCCTGCCAGATTTTGGCCGGTATCCATAATGTATTTATCATCAAGTTTCTTGATAGAAAGCGGCTTTAGAGTTTCCGTTACTTTCATGCCCGGTATCATCTGTGCACGTAATGTTCCACTGGGAATGCTGACGCGTTGGGCAGGTGTCCACCCCTTATCATCGTATCCTGTCAACGTCCAGTTTCCCAATTCTTTGCGTGCGTCATATTCTTCGCCATCATACTCGTTGTTGCTGCGGACCGGTCCTTCAGTCGTTAATTTCCAAGAGATGTCCGAGACGATTGTTTCTTTGTTTCCATCCGTATACTCTACAATCAGATTCAGGCGAAGCTTCGGATAGCCGAAAGTAGGTATTTTATACGGTTTGTAATTCTGGCGCATGGTATAAAAACGACCGTTGCCTAAGGTTACTCCGATTGCATTTTCTTTCTGAAGCTGAGACGTGACATCATAAGTATTATATAGAATTGTTTTCCGGTAATCGGTAGGGACAGGTGCCAGCACTTGGTCACCAATACGTTGTCCGTTGATGAATAACTCATACAGCCCCATTCCGGCAACGTGCACCATGGCTCGTTTCACCTCTTTCTTCAATGCAAATTCTTTGCGAAGATAACGGGCTGCCAAGCGGCTCCATTGAGTTTCACTATCGCCCGGAGCTGCCCGGTCCAGACCAATCCATTGGCCTCTCCAGTCTGCTTCATTGAATAACCCCATGCTCCAGAAAGCCGGGTTACTCCAGTTCGCTTCTCCTTTATTGGTATATACTTTTACTTTCCAGTAATAGGGAGCATTGCACTTCAGTGGTTCTCCCTGATAGGTAATCCATTGGGAAGCATCCGTTTCTATTTTTCCGGAATCCCACATATCTCCTTTTCCTTGTGCCAATAGCTCCGGGGAAGATGCAACAAGAATGTGATACGCAGTTTGCATCACATTCTGTTCATCCGACTCGATACGCCAACCCAGTCGGGGCTGGCGTGTATCGATGCCTAATGGATTCTTTAGCTGCTCTGTCCGCAGGTTGGTTACGTCTATGGCTGCACGTAATGAACCTGCTCCAAGAAGCAGTAAAGAAAATAATAATAGTTGTATTTTCTTATTCATGAGTGTAAATTAGATAAAGAGAGTGATTACTAATTAGACTCCGGCACCTTGGCGGTCCGGAAGTTCTGTCCAATCCTTATTCACATAGTCTTTACTACTGTCTACTACAATAAGGATATGATCGTTTCCGCTGCTGTAACCGCTGTCATGCTGGAACTTGTGCACACCGTTATCAAACTCACCGATGTATTTCAGTTTGCCATCTTTGGTAGTGTACCACCAGGCATTCTTTTTAGCACCACTAATTTTGCTGAAATCAACTTCCATCGGACGTCCGGTATAGTTATATACCATCAGATAATCATTACCGCGTGTCGCAATGGCACGGTCATACCGTTCACCGTTTTGTCCGGCAATGATAGATTGATCCGGTACGCGTTCGAAGAATGGGAAAGTCAGCATCAGATTCTTCAGATACTTCATTTGATTGTATCCGGGATCATTCAAAGCATCATACCAAGGTTTCTTAGCACCATAAGCACCGCCTACACCCGGTTTGATAAATTGCATAATAGAATTGTGACCATAGGTATGTCCGAAAGAACCGGCAAATACAGACCAATAAGCATATCGACGTACATCATAATCTTTCCATAATAATTCATTCTCGTCATGCAGGCCGTGAGGTATTTCCTCGTAGATGGGTTCACCGTCTATGACAGGTTTCATGGGTTTCATAGCCATACTGCGTTCTACAAAGCGCCAGTTGTCTTCTTCCGTATTTTCTTCAATAGGATAGTCGCCGTCACCGAAACGTTGCCCATAACGGCGGTGTCCGCTTTGGAACATATTGAAATCCAGCCAGGGAGCATTGTTGAACCAAGTTGCAGAAGTCGTTCTGCCACGTGGATGGAATGTCATCAGATGATTTTTATCAATTGCCTTGATGGAGGTTGCCAAGGCTTCCCATTCGGCAGTTTTCACATCACCACGGATATCACCGCCGATAAACCAGATAATATTAGGCTCATCTTTATAACGTTCCGCCAAGAACTTACCATAAGCTTTTGCCTGATCTACATTCATTTCACCATGACTTACCGGACTTCCCCAGATGCAGACCATGCCGATATAAAGACCTTTCTTTGCTGCGGTACGGATAATGTAATCCATATGATCCCAATAACCATATACACCTTTCTGATTGATATTCTTGAAGTTGTAGCCGTCAGTCATTGAATACTGTCCGTAGATATTCATAGACGGGACATTATTCAATGTCTGAACCTGAATCACGTTATATCCGCGGCGTTTGCATTGTTCCAGATAATATTCGGCTTCGTCACGATTCAGACGTTCAGGCAGCAGCCAGCCGGTTTCTCCCAGCCAGAAGAAAGGAGTGCCGTTTTCGTGTTTCAGATAACGTCCTTCTTCAGAAACGACGAGTTTGCCGTTGCTCCATGGGATATACGTCTTTTGTGTTTTCTTTTGTGCTGCGGCAGAGGTTGCCAATGTCAACAGCAGCAATAAGAGAGGAAGAATCTTAAATTTTCTCATTGTATTTTATCGTTTTTGGAGTTCATATCTTTACATTTATTTGTCTGTCATTTTCTCATACTCGATGGCTGCCAGAATAAATGATCCTACTGATTTCGGGTCATTCTCTATAACCGGTTCGCTGATATAATATTCGAATGAACCGTCACGGTATCTTTTGGAGTCTCCGCCCAGTCCGGCTACCGCACAACAATTCGTAATGGTATAGCTGCCGTCTTCTTCAAGACGGGTAAATGTCTTGACCATTCCATCAAAAGCTTTGCGGGTAGGTTGGATGTAGTCCTTGCCGATATATCCCTTATTGACAGCTTTGGCAAGTGTATAGATAAATAAGGCGGTTGCCGAAGATTCCAGGTAATTTCCTTCACGCGCTCCCTGATCAGTTACCTGATACCAGGTGCCGGACTGAGGATCCTGATATTTCACTAAAGTCTTTGCCAATCCCTGAAGAATCTGCATTACGCTGTCTCGTCCGGTCGTTTCCTGGGGGAGATAATCCAGTACGTCTACCAAGGCTGCTCCATACCATCCGATACTGCGGCTCCAGAAATTAGGAGAACAACCGGTTTCGGGATTTGCCCATTTCTGTTCGCGGCTTTCATCCCACCCGTGATAGTAAAGTCCTGTGGTGGGGTCGTAAGTTTTGCGTGCTATCAGAAGAATCTGTTTCATAGCTTCATCGTATAGTGCCGGTTCCTGGAAAGTACTGCCATACTGTACCAAGTAAGGAGAAGCCATGAAGATGCCATCCAGCCACATCTGATGAGGATATCTTAGCTTATGCCAGAATCCTCCTTCACTTGTGCGGGGTTGTTCTGCCATCTGTTTACGTAGGGTATCCATAGCTATTTTATAGCGTTCATCTCCTGATTGTGCATAAAGATCAAAAAGAATCTTGCCGCCATTGACGTTATCAATGTTGAATGAAAGATATTTCATCGTTTTAATATGGCCGTCCGTATCGATCAGACTGTCTGCATAGATTTTGGCATATTCATAGTAAGTGCTGTCTCCGGTATGTTTCCATTCTTCCAGCATAGACTTTACAACAAGTCCGTGGGTATATCCCCAACGGGGTACTTTTGCTTTTTCAATCATCCAGGGTTCGGGAAAACGTTTCATCTCAGAGCGTGCCATACGTTCGCTCCATTTTTCTGTTTCTGCTTTCTGAGGTGCTGTGCAGGCGATGAAGCAGACAGCTCCGCAAGCAACAATCAGTTTTAACAAGTTTCTGTTCATATAGGTAGAGTTATTATTTTCCAATCAATATATATTCTTGCCCTGCTTTGGTAGGCAGGTCATACAAGTAAGTCCTTGCAATTTCCACTTTATTCAGGCTGGCTTTTTCATTCACCAATGGCTGGGGAATCGTGGGGACTGCATAGAGAGGGTTCGGGTTCTCTCCTTTGGCACGTTTCAAGCCCTTTCCGGTCAGCGGGTTGAGTGAACGTAGACGGCAGTTACCACCTTTATGAGATTTCACGACCAGGCGATTTACTTTTCCATTCTTCCAGCTTAAATCAAGTTCGAAACCTCCACGGGCAATGATACCTGTGACAGAACCGTCCTTCCAGAGAGTCGGAAGTGCCGGAAGCAGGTAAATAAAGCCATCGTAACTTTGCATCAGCATTTCGGCTATACCTGCAGCACAACCGAAGTTTCCGTCGATTTGGAAAGGCGGGTGGGCATCGAACAGGTTAGGGTAGGTACCTCCTTTTTTCTTTTCGTTACGTACCAAAGTCAATTGGTCGGTTATCAGTTTGTAGGCATGGTCACCATCAAGGAGGCGTGCCCACAGGCAAACCTTCCATCCCATGCTCCATCCGGTGGACGGATCTCCACGGTGAATCAGAGAAGTGCGTGCAGCGTCAAATAGTTCCGGAGTGCGGTAAGGGGAAATCTGGTTGCTGGGGAATAATCCATATAGATGGGATACGTGGCGGTGTACATCGTTCGGATCATCCCAGTCGAACATCCATTCCTGCAATTGTCCCCAATGTCCTACCTGCATAGGAGCCATTTCTTTGAGGCGTTGTTCCAGATGAGCGGCAAATTCTTTGTCCGTATCCAAAATTCGGGAAGCTGAAATAATAGCTGTCCAAAGGTCGAATATCAACTGATTGTCCATCGTGCATCCGGCGGCTGTAGTTGCTTTGCCATCGCTGCCGGAATGTACATTTTCGGGTGAGTTGCTCGGGCAGACTACCAGCCAGTTGTGTACAGGTTCTTTTACCATAATCTCGTCAAAGAACAGTCCGGATCCTTTCAATATCGGATAAACGGAACGCAGGAACTCTGTGTCTCCGGTGTACAGATATCGTTCCCATAGATGACGGCACAACCATGCACCGCCGCTCGGCCACATACCCGAAGGGGCTTTGTCCAGTGCTCCTGTGATACGCCATATATCCGTGTTATGATGTAATACCCATCCGTTGGCTCCATACATGATTCTTGCCGTTTCCTTTCCGCTTTCGCTCACCTCTTTTATCAGCCGGAAAAGTGGCTCGTTCAAGTCGCTTAAATTAGTCACTTCTGATGGCCAATAATTCATTTCCAGATTGATATTACAGGTATATTTGCTATCCCAGGAAGGGAAAAGTTTATCATTCCAGATACCCTGCAAGTTAGCGGGTTGTCCACCCGGTTGTGACGAACAGATTAACAGATAACGGCCGAACTGGAAGTAAGTGGCAACCAGATGCGCGTCATGTGTGTCCTTAAAATTCTCTACACGCTTGTCGGTTGTCACATTTTTATATTGGTCTTCCCCTAAATCCAGAGATACTCTGGTCAGATATCGACGATAAAATTCTACGTGATTCTTTTTGGCTTCTGCGAATGGATGAACCAGCGCTTCCGACAAATAGCTCTTTGCACGTTCTGTCTGATTGCCTGTGATGTCCAGATAATTATTGAAGTTGGTGGCTATAGACACATAGATTGTGGCTTCGTCAGCTCCTTCTACAGAGAGGACGCCATCGGTACAAGCTATTTTCCCTCCTTGGTTGCGGACGGTCAGCCTTCCCTGAAATTCTACTTTTCCCTTCAGTCCTTCATGCAAGGAAGACACCCCTGAAAGGATTACGCAGTTTCCTTTTTCAGAGTTAATCATTACATCCTGATGAGGGGAGGTGAGCTGTGCGTTGAAGGTAATTTGTCCCGGACGGTTGGCAGTCAGTCGTACCATAACTACCTGATCGGTAAATGAGGTGATCGTTTCACGTTGATATTGCACTCCGTCTACTTCATAACGGACGATGGCACGTGCCGAGTCCAGACTCAGTTCCCGATAATAATCGGAATAGCGGGTATGTCCGGGGAAGGCAATTCTCAGGTCGCCGAAACTCTGATAAGGCATTCCCGAATTTGTTTTTGCCATCACTTTCTCCGTAGCGAGCGTTTGTGCTTCCAGATATTTTCCGGCAAAAACAAGTTCACGTACCTTCGGAATATACTCCAGTGCGTTCGGGTTTGCGTTGTTGTTGGGGCGTCCTGCCCAAATGGTTTCTTCGTTTAGTTGTATTTGTTCTATTCCCGGCGTTCCATATACCATTGCCCCCAGACGCCCGTTTCCCAAGGGTAAAGCTTCGGTCCATACCTGTGCGGGACGGTCATACCATAGCTTATATTCCTGTGCAGATACTTTTTTCTCCTGCGCATGAATACATCCTGCAGAGACCATTACAAACAGATATCCGATTAATCTCTTTTTATTCATTTTCATCTAATCGCTTTTATACTTTTATAGGAGGACGATTAAAAAGGAATTTTGTACCCAATATACAGACAATAAGAAACAGGGATAATCAAAAGTTATCGGGTATAAAAAAAATGAACTTCAATATCTGCTCAAAAAGGTCTTACTTTGCATACGTAAGAGCACTAGGAAGAAGTTATTTCCTGGGTGTGGATTTATTTCTTTAATCTAAAAAACAGATAATTGAAAATGTATAATTTAATCGTTAGACCGTTATTATTTCTCATTGATCCTGAAAAAGTACATCGAATGCTCTTGAACTGGTTAAAAATCTATCGTTATCTGCTTCCGGTTCGTGCCTGCGTAAGAGGACACTATCAAGTGGACGAACCTTTTTCATACGGAAGCCTGCGATTCAAAAACCGGATAGGCTTGTCTGCCGGATTCGATAAAAATGCGGAAACATTTGATGAGTTGGCAGATTTTGGTTTCGGATTTCTGGAAGTGGGGACTGTAACTCCTGATTATCAGCCGGGAAATCCTTCTCCCCGTATCTTCAGACTGGTAGAAGACGAATCACTGATCTCACGTACAGGGTTCAATAATTGCGGTGTCGATGTAGCTCTGGAGCATATCAGAAAATACAGAAAACATTCTTACAGACTCGGAGTAAATATCAATAAGAATCCGCTTTCTGCCGGTGAGCAAATCATCAAAGATTTTGAGTTGGTTTTCACTCGCTTATATGAAAGTGTAGATTATTTTACGCTGAACTGGGGTAGTATAGATAAAGAATCATTTGCTAAAGTTTTAGAAAACCTCACAACATTTCGTCAGGCAGTGAACAAACGGTGCAGTATTTTCATTAAGCTCCCGGCGGATATCGATGAGAAGGCATTGGATCTGGTCATTTCCCTTGCATATAAATATTCCATAGAAGGCTTTATAGCTACGGGGCCGACGATGGACCGCTCAGAATTGCATCATACAAAAACAAAACAGTTGGAAAAGATCGGTAACGGTGGCGTCAGTGGTCGGGGTATCGGAAAGAAATCGCAGAAGGTAGTGCGTTATCTGTCCGGGCACACCGACCACCACTTTCTGATTATCGGGGCAGGAGGAATAATGACAGCAGAGGATGCAGCTGATATGATTTCCCAAGGGGCCGATATGATACAGATTTATTCGGCATTTATCTATTCTGGTCCGTCTGTTGTTCATAAAATAGGGAAGAAACTTAAACATTAATCGATATGAAGAAATTAATTTGTATTAGCTTGTATGAGGACTTATCCATGACGACCTATGATTTGTCGGAAGTGGACAATGTCGAACTGATTGGAATCGTAGAAAATGCTTCCGAAGGAACTTTATTTGTTTTTACTTGTGACAGGCCCAATGGAAGCAGTGTTATTATGTGTCCCGGAGGTGGATTTCTGAAGACTAATCTGGAGAATGAAGGCATTGATTTTACCGAATGGTTTACGAAGCTGGGAATTACATATATCGTCTTTAAATATAGAATGCCTCATGGTAATCCTGATGTTCCCGAACAAGATATCCGGTTGGCATTGAAGGTTGTGCGAGAAAAGTTTCCAGAGTTTTGTGATAAACTGGGAGTGATGGGGGCTTCTATCGGAGGATATCTGGCAACTTTTTCAGCTACGCTTTTGCCTGATGATGAGAAGCCGGATTTTCAGATATTGATGTATCCGGTAGTCAGTGTCGATGATCGTTTGACACATTTTCCTTGTCGTGAACGAATGTTTGGTCATTCCTATTCACCGGATAAAATGGAGCAGTATTCACCGATTGAGCATATTACTTGCGGTACACCTGCCGCTTTCATTGTAGCAGCTGCAGATGATGCTGTGGTAAGCCCTCTGAATGGTATTATGTATGCTGCCAGACTACAGAAAGCAGATATCCCCATTTCTCTGCACATCTATCCTGCGGGAGGACATGGATTCGGTTATAATGATAGTTTTGTGTATAAGCAAGAGTGGCTTCAGGAGCTTGGAGAATGGTTGGCAAAATTGTAATTCTTTTCTTGTAATTCGAAATATACTTCCTATATTTGTCATTAGAATATTTAATGAAAAGAAATTATGAGAAATTCAAAGGTTACATCTATGTTGGTAGTGCTGATGTTTCTGTTGGTCACAGGAATACAGGCGCAGACCGTTACTCCCAGTAAGAAATATATCACAAAAGAACTGAATAACGTAAGCAACTTCAGTTCAATCAGAGTATTAGGCAGTCCTGATGTTGAGTATCGTCAGAGTAATGGTTCTAAAACGACAGTTTCTATATACGGTTCGGATAATTTGGTAGACTTGTTGGAAGTTTCTACAGTAAATGGAGTATTGCAGGTGAATATCAAAAAAGGTGTCAAGATTCTTAGTGGAGAGCGTCGTTTGAAAGTGATAGCTTCTTCCCCTTCATTGAATCAGGTAAATATTAAAGGTTCGGCAGATGTATATCTGAAAGGTACAATCAAAGGGAATGACTTGAATTTGAATATAGCCGGTTCCGGAGATATCGAAGCGGAGAATCTGCAATATGTTAATATATTTGCTTTGGTAAAAGGAAGCGGGGACATTGATTTGAAAAATGTGAAAGCGACTACTGTGATGTCAGAAGTTAATGGTTCCGGTGATATCAATATGAAAGGTTCTGCACAGAAGGCGACACTGACAGTAAATGGTTCCGGAGATATTAGTGCTGAAAAACTGGCTGCAACTAATGTCGTTGCTACAGTTGCCGGTTCGGGTGATATAGTATGCTACGCTTCCAGACAGTTGGATGCAAGAGTTAGTGGTAGCGGTGATATTGAATATAAAGGAAGCCCTTCAGTTGTAAATAAACAAGGTAAGAAGAATTCGATTACTAGCAAGTAAAAGGATACCTTATTATAGTAAGTGGGCAAATATGTGACAGATAGCATGTTTGCCCGTTTTTGTTTGTGCATTTATTAGTGTCTTATCTGAATATATGCAACGATAAAATGTTAAAAATGCGGCTAATTAAGATACAATTAACCTGCAATTCTGTTTTAATTCATATGGACTTATATCCACATCTGATATTATAGTACATTATGGAAGATTATTTAATTAAGCCAATCAGTATATGAACTTAGATGAAGTTTTAAATTACCGTCGCTCTGTACGAGTGTATGATAAAGAAAAGAAAATAGATACAGAGAGAGTGAAACATTGTCTGGAACTGGCAACTCTGGCTCCTAATAGTTCGGATATGCAACTGTGGGAGTTTTATCACATCACACAGCCCGAATTAATGGCAAAAGTTTCAAGAGCTTGCCTTGATCAGAAAGCAACTTCTACGGCTTCGCAGATTGTTGTTTTCGTGACACGTCGTGACTTGTATCGGAAACGGGCGAAGTTCGTCCTTGATTTTGAGACAGGAAATATCCGGCGGAATAGTCCTGAAGACAGGCAGGAAAAACGTATTAAAGACAGAAAACTATATTACGGGATACTGATGCCGTTTGTCTATGCCCGTTTCTGTGGTCTTTTAGGACTTTTCAGAATGTTGTTAGCTAATATTATCAGCATTTTCCGTCCTATGATGCTCGAAGTATCCGAAGGTGATGTGCGTGTGGTAGTACATAAATCCTGTGCACTTGCTGCCCAGACATTTATGATTGCTATGGCAAATGAAGGATATGATACCTGCCCTTTGGAAGGCTTGGATAGCCGGAGGCTTAAAAGGTTGCTTAAGTTACCTCATGGTGCCGAAATAAATATGGTGGTTTCTTGCGGAATACGAAATGGAAATAAAGGTATTTGGGGGGAACGCTGCAGAGTGCCGTTTGAGAAGGTTTATCGTAGAATTTAAATTAGTTCAACAGACGGAGGATAATACTAAACGGTCTTTATTAAATAATCAGATCTGCGGAGATACGTTTTGGCATACCTCCGTTTTTTGTTTTATAATCTGCCCGAGTATAGAGGCGAATATGCTTGTCAGCTTGATTTAATTGAATTTTAATAAATGAAATTTATTTTTTCGTAATTGTACAAATAACACAAAATAATGTTCACTGTGGGCTTCATTTGCTATATTCCGCAACAAAACTTGCTTAGAGTCATAGTATTAGTCACCTTTCGAAACATTTATTGTTTGTATCCGTCATGAATGGAGTTTGGCTAGTCCCCAAATATACGGATATTTGTGAAGTGAGATTTCACTATCAAAAGTATTGGTCCTTTCGGACCGGCCGCCTGTGAAGGTAGCTCTATTGTTTGTTTTGTTTGTGTTTGGTGCATCTTTTTTCAAGCGAGAAAGAAGATGCACTATTAATTTATACCACCTAATTGTCGGATATGGGCTGAAAATTTGCCTATGAAACGAAGAAAGCATACATTTGAAGAAAAAAAGAAGATGGGTGAGAAAGCGTCGATGTGGAACTTATGGCATGGCTGTCACAAATGGAGTGAGGGCTGTCGCCATTGCTACGTATATCGCACAGATGGCAAATATGGAAAAGACAGTTCGGTTGTGACAAAGACAGAAAAGTTCGGTTTGCCTTTGCAGAAGAAAAAGAATGGAGAATATAAAATACCTTCAGGGAACTTGGTATATACCTGCTTTACTTCCGATTTTCTTATTGAAGATGCAGATAGATGGCGTGCTGAAGCATGGGAAATGATGCGGATACGGCAGGACCTTCACTTTATGTTCATAACGAAGCGGATAGAGAGACTGCAGCAGTGTTTGCCACCGGACTGGGGAGATGGGTATGACAATGTGACGATTTGTTGTACCATGGAGAATCAGGACAGAGTAGATTATCGCCTGCCTATTTATAGAGAAAGTCCTATTAAACATAAAATTATTATCTGTGAACCTCTTCTTAGTTCGATTGATTTCAGAGGAGAGTTGGAAGGATGGGTAGAGCAGGTAGTAGCCGGAGGAGAGTCCGGGAAAGAAGCTCGCGTATGCAATTATGATTGGATATTGGACATTCGCCGCCAATGTGTGGAAGCGAATGTCGGTTTTTGGTTTAAACAGACGGGAAGTTATTTGTTGAAAGACGGACATGAATATAAAGTTGCCCGACAGTTCCAACATTCGCAGGCGAGGAAAGCGGAACTGAATTATACTCCTAAGAAATAACGGAAAAACATATATAAATAAAGGAATACGAAGGTTGCCGGACAGCCTTCGTTTTTTGTTTTATTGAGTACAAAATATGAATAATCACGTCTCTCTTTAAAGAGATAGTGTGTAAATTTTAAAAATATTCATATTAAATGAAACAGATAAAGCTGTTATTTCTTCTAGCTTCCGCCTCCGTCACGGGAGTATTTGCACAAAGCAATGGATTGACGGACATGAGTCAAAGCCGTTATGCCAAAATGGCGAACACCGGAATAAATGCCGTACATTGGACCAATGGATTTTGGGGAGAACGTTTTAATGTATTTAGCGGGACTTCCCTGCAGAGCATGTGGAATACCTGGAATACGCCGGAAGTTTCTCATGGTTTCCGTAATTTTGAGATTGCTGCCGGTGTATGCAAAGGAGAACATTGGGGACCTCCATTTCATGATGGAGACATGTATAAGTGGATGGAAGGGGTTGCTTCTGTGTATGCAGTCAATAAAGATCCGGAACTGGACAAGTTAATGGATAACTTTATTGCTTGCGTCGTAAAAGCCCAACGTGCAGACGGTTATATACATACACCGGTTGTTATAGAAGAACTAAACAAAGGGATCGACAGTCATACGCTGGCAGATTCTCAGCAACAGACTGTGATTGGTACGAAGGTAGGTGCAGAGGATGAGAAAGGAGCTTTTGCCAATCGATTGAATTTTGAAACTTATAATCTGGGGCATTTGATGATGGCAGGTATCGTCCACCGTCGTGCTACCGGAAAAACGACTCTTTTCGATGCAGCAGTGAAAGCTACGGATTTCCTTTGCCACTTCTATGAGACAGCTTCTGCTGAATTAGCACGCAATGCTATTTGCCCTTCACACTATATGGGAGTGGTTGAGATGTATCGTGCCACAAAAAATCCCCGTTATCTGGAACTTTCGAAGAATCTGATTAATATTCGCGGTATGGTAGAGAACGGTACGGACGATAATCAGGACCGTATCCCTTTCCGTGATCAGTATCGTGCAATGGGACATGCCGTACGTGCCAATTATCTTTATGCAGGCGTAACAGATGTATATGCCGAGACAGGAGAACAACAGTTGATGAAAAACCTGACTAGCATCTGGAATGACATTGTCACTCGGAAAATGTATGTGACCGGAGCCTGCGGAGCCCTCTATGACGGAACTTCTCCTGATGGTACCTGCTATGAACCGGATAGTATACAGAAAGTGCACCAAAGTTACGGTCGTCCCTATCAGTTGCCAAACAGCACGGCACATAATGAAACATGTGCTAATATTGGTAATATGCTTTTCAACTGGCGTATGTTGGAAGTAACCGGAGATGCAAAATATGCAGAACTGGTAGAGACTTGTCTTTATAATAGTGTATTGAGTGGCATCAGTCTGGACGGAAAGAGATATTTCTATACGAATCCCCTCCGTATTAGCGCCGATCTGCCTTATACACTTCGTTGGCCGAAAGAACGGACAGAATACATTAGCTGTTTCTGTTGTCCTCCGAATACATTGCGTACTCTTTGTCAGGCACAGAATTATGCTTATACATTAAATGATGAAGGTATCTATTGCAACTTGTATGGCGCAAATACATTGACAATCCACTGGAAGGATAAAGGTGAGATTGTCTTGACACAAGAAACGGATTATCCCTGGGATGGTAATGTACGCGTGAGATTGAATAAACTGCCTCGTAAAGCCGGAGCTTTCTCTCTTTTCTTCCGTATACCGGAGTGGTGCGAAAAGGCTACATTGACAGTAAATGGCGAGCCGGTGCAGATTGCTGCAAAAGCAAATACATACGCGGAAGTGAACCGTATATGGAAAAAAGGAGATATGGCGGAGTTGACAATGGACATGCCTGTCCGTTTGCTTGAAGCTCATCCTTTAGCAGAGGAAATCCGTAATCAGGTGGTCGTGAAACGTGGTCCGTTGGTATATTGTCTGGAAAGTATGGATATTGCGAACGGAGAGAAGATAGACAATATACTGATTCCCTCAGATATACAACTGACTCCCAGGAAGATTACGATTGAAGGTAGTCCGATAGTAGCGCTTGAAGGAAAAGCCCGCCTGACATCAGAAGAGTCATGGGAAGGAGTACTTTACCGACCGGTCGCCCGTGCCGGGAAAACTGTGGATATCCGTTTGATTCCTTATTATGCATGGGGGAACAGGGGAAAAGGGGAAATGACTGTTTGGATGCCACTAGCAAGATAAAAATATGATTAGAAAGAATGTGATAATAATGGGGGTATTACTAGCCATGAGTTCTACTCTTATGGCCGGCGATATCTGGGTTTCTCCGAAAGTGACCCTGACATCAGCTTTGCGACAGGCACGTGAATGGCGGCGAACCGGTGATGAACGTGCTCAGGGAGGGATCAATATTTATATAGAAGGTGGTACATATACATTTCATGAACCTGTTTTTATTCGTCCGGAAGATAGCGGAACAGAGGATTCTCCTACGGTAATTCGTTCCGCTACCGGTGAAAAAGTTGTGTTGAGTGGAGGTGTCCGTATCAATGGCTGGAAAAAACAGGGTAAGTTTTGGGTAGCGGATGTTCCGACATTTAACGGACGTCCGTTAGATTTCCGGCAGATGTGGGTGAACGGAAAGAAAGCTGTCCGTGCCCGTGATGTAGAAGATTTCGAGAAGATGAACCGTATTTGTAGTGTGGACGAGAAGAATGAGATTCTTTATGTCCCTGCCAGTGCAATACGTAAACTGACAGACGGGAAAGGCATTTTACAAGCCAAATATGCCGAAATGGTTCTTCATCAGATGTGGTGCGTGGCAAATCTTCGCATTAGTTCTATCGAAATACAGGGGGACAGTGCTGCCATATGTTTTCATCAACCGGAGAGCCGGATACAGTTTGAACATCCCTGGCCCCGTCCAATGGTTACGACGGACGGACATAATTCCGCTTTCTATCTGGTCAATGCACGTGAATTGTTGGATGTGCCCGGAGAATGGTACCACGATATAGAAAGCCGTAAAGTCTATTATTATCCGCGAACAGGAGAGAAGATGCAATCTGCTGATACGGAGGTGATAGTCCCTGCCGTTGAGACATTGGTGCAGATAGCAGGAACGTTGGATCGTCCGGTTTCGAATATTCGCTTTGAAAACATCACTTTCTCTTATACTACCTGGATGCGTCCTTCCGAAAAAGGTCATGTTCCTCTCCAGACAGGGATGTATCTCACAGACGGTTACCGCATCGAACCGAAGATGCAGCGGAATTATTTGAATCATCCGTTGGATAACCAGGGATGGTTGGGACGACCGGCTGCGGCTGTCCGGGTGGTTGCTGCCAATCAGATTGATTTCGAACGTTGCAGTTTTGAACATTTGGGCTCTACCGGATTGGATTATGAGCAAGCTACACATGGCGGGGTGATTCGTGGATGTCTTTTCCGTGACATTGCCGGAAATGGATTGCTGGTCGGTAGCTTTTCTCCGGCTGCTCACGAAACGCATTTACCTTATGATCCTGCCGACCGTCGGGAAGTATGTACACATCAACAGATCGATAATTGCTATTTTACTGAAATTGGCAATGAAGATTGGGGATGCCTTGCCATCGCTGCGGGATATGTCAGCGATATCAATGTGGAACATAATGAGATCTGTGAAGTGCCGTATAGCGGTATCAGCCTCGGGTGGGGATGGACGCAGACGGTGAATTGTATGCGAAATAACAGAGTTCATGCGAATCTGATCCATCATTATGCCAAACATATGTATGATGTGGCAGGAATATATACACTTGGTTCCCAACCCAAAAGTTATGTAACTGAGAATTGTGTTCATAGCATCTATACACCCGGTTATGTGCACGATCCTAACCATTGGTTTTATCTTTATACGGATGAGGGTTCTTCTTTCATCACAGTCCGTGATAATTGGACGGAAGGAGAGAAGTACCTTCAAAATGCCAATGGTCCCGGCAATGTATGGGAAAATAATGGTCCGAAAGTAGATACTGTTATTCGTGAGCGTGCAGGCCTGAAGGCGGAATACAGGGATTTACGGAATAATTAGAAGAAATATAAGAATCTGTTAGGAATAGAAAGAAAAATGAAAAATAGATGGATAATCTTATTGGGTGCATTGTCTTTGGCAAGTAGCACTTTTGCCCAAACCTGGATATGGTATCCCGGTGACTACGAAATCTGGTTGGGCAACCAGATGAACAACCGGCGTACAGAGCGTGGTGCCTTTTTTCCTCCCTTCTGGAAAACGGATAGTCACTATGTAGTCGTTGAATTCAGCAAGCAACTGAATCTTTCGGAACCGGAAGAGATTTTCATAGCTGCCGAAGGAAAGTACAATGTCAAACTCGACGGAAAACTTCAATTCGGTATGCCGGAAACGATGACTCTTCCTGCCGGAAAGCATAGTCTGAACATCAAAGTCTGGAATCAGGCTACTCCGCCCACCATTTATGTAAAAGGGAAGACTGTAAATTCTGATTCCTCCTGGCGTGTGACCTATGAAGATAAGGAATGGATTGATGAGAGCGGTAAAGCCAGCGATACCTCTGCTACCGTTTACATGGATGCCGGATGCTGGAATTTTGATGGTGCCACTCAGCGCCCTTCTCAATTCACTTTGCTTCGCGAACCTCATCAAGCTATCTCTAAGACAGAGCAACCGGAGGGGGGAACTCTTTATGACTTTGGCAAAGAGACTTTTGGATATATCACTTTGAAGAATCTTTCCGGGAAGGGGCATATTGCTATATTTTATGGTGAAAGCCCGGAAGAAGCAAAGGATAAAGAGTTTTGTGAAACACTGGACAAGCTGTTCGTAGAATCGGGGCAAGTAACTGATCTTGCCATCCGTAGTACCTCTCCTTTAAACGATTCGGCTAATGAATATACATTGGAAAATAGTAAAGCTTTCCGTTATGTTTATATCACTCATGAGCCCGGAGTACAGATAGGAGAAGTATCCATGCAATACGAGTATCTTCCTGAAGAATATCGCGGCAGTTTCCGTTGCAATGACGAGGAACTGAATCGTATATGGGAAGTGAGTGCATATACCATGCATCTTACTACCCGTGAATTCTTTATCGATGGAATCAAACGTGACCGTTGGGTATGGAGTGGTGACGCCATCCAAAGCTATCTGATGAACTACTATCTTTTCTTCGATAATGAATCAGTGAAACGCACTATCTGGCTGCTTCGCGGCAAAGATCCGGTGACCAGCCATAGCAACACCATTATGGACTATACTTTCTATTGGTTTCTGAGCGTTTATGATTATTACATGTATAGCGGTGACCGACACTTCGTTAATCAGTTATATCTGCGCATGCAGACGATGATGGACTATGTATTGGGACGAACGAATAAAAATGGAATGGTAGAAGGATTGTCCGGCGATTGGGTATTTGTGGACTGGGCAGATGGTTATCTGGATAAAAAAGGAGAATTATCTTTTGAGCAAATACTCTTCTGCAGGAGTCTGGAAACAATGGCTTTATGCGCCGACTTAATCGGAGATTCAGACGGAAAACAGAAATACGATAAACTGGCTTCCGCATTGAAGGCTAAACTGAAACCGACTTTCTGGAATACACAGAAACAGGCATTTGTACATAATAGTGTCAATGGCAGACAGAGTGATGCAGTCACTCGTTACGCTAATATGTTCTCTGTCTTTTTCCAATATCTGGATGATAAGAAGCAACAGGCAATCAAGCATTCTGTCCTTTTAAACGACAGTATCCTGAAGATTACCACTCCTTATATGCGTTTCTATGAACTGGAAGCCCTCTGTGCTCTGGGCGAACAGGATGCTGTGATGAAAGAAATGAAAGCTTACTGGGGAGGTATGCTGAAAGAAGGGGCTACTTCTTTTTGGGAGAAGTATAATCCGGAAGAAAGCGGAACACAACATCTTGCAATGTACGGGCGCCCTTATGGAAAGAGCTTGTGTCACGCTTGGGGAGCTAGCCCTATTTATTTGCTGGGTAAATATTATCTGGGAGTGAAACCGGTAAAAGAAGGTTATAAAGAATTTAGCATTGCTCCGGCATTGGGAGGATTGAAATGGATGGAAGGCACTGTTCCTACTCCGAATGGTGATATCCAAGTCTATATGGATAGCAAAACAATCAAAGTAAAAGCAACGGAAGGCAAGGGATATCTGACAATCCGGAGTCGCCGCCAACCGAAAACAACTATTGGCAAGATGGAAAAGGTATCGGAAAATACCTGGCGTCTTTGGATTGATTCACCAGAAGAAAGAGTGATAAGCTATTTTAACTCGATATGATATACTACATGTCTGCAAAGTGCATGTCCCTGAGGAACAAGCGGATGGTTAAACTCTTTCATCCGCTCCATTCCTATTTTCTGCATTACCCGCTCCGAACGCAGATTGGGGAGGGAAGTAAACGAAAAGATTGTTTGGATATCTAAGTATTTGCGGGCATACTCCAAACATGCCAATGCCGCTTCAGGAGCATAACCATGTCCCCAATACTCATGTGCCAGCCGCCAACCGATTTCTACACCCGGAGCAAAGTCCACGTTAAATGTAATCTGATGAAATCCCGTATAGCCTATAAAAGCATGATCTTCTTTACGCTCTACAGCGTACAAACCAAAGCCGCAAGTTTGGAACTCATTTTGGATACGATGATAAAAGGCCAATGATTCTTCGGGAGTCAGTGGGTTGAGAAAAAATTCCATCACATGAGGATCAGCATTCATGCGGGCAAAAGCTGCAATGTCTTCCTCTTTCCAATCGCGGAGAATCAATCGGGGTGTTTCTATGTAAATCTGCATAATGATAATGATAAATGGGGTACAAAGATATACTTTTGAATTTAAAAAGTTTAGATTTTATATTACTAAACCGGGATTTTATGAAATCATTCTCTGTTTTATAAATATGACTGACATAAATAAAGACCTTAATACATGCCTCCTGATCTTATTATAATGAGTACAAACAGGGAGTTGCTTCGTCTTCTTATAGTATAGAAAGATCAAATTACACAATTTATATCAGAAGAATGAAAAATACCAAATTGTTCATGTTTGCGGCGTGCACACTTTTCTTAGCTGCATGTGGTAAGCAAACCGTGAAAATAATGACTCCGCCGGATGCATCAAACCGTGTCCAGTTCAGTGCGGAACAGTTACAGACTACCTTGGATAAAGCCGGTTATCAGGTAATGATGCAACAAGGGGATACCACATTCTCCGATCCGGAAATAAAGACCATATTGCTGACAGAAGTAAACGATACAACGCTAAAGAAAGAAGGTTTTCATATTACAACTACCGGTAATCTGACAAAGGTAAGTGGTAGGGACGGAAGCGGCGTTATCTACGGATGTCGTGAACTGATAGATTGTGTGAACGATTCCGACGGCAAACTCAACTTTCCGGAAGATCTGAAAGATGCCCCGGAAATGGTACTTCGTGGCGCTTGTGTCGGTTTGCAGAAGATGACTTATCTGCCGGGACACGGTGTGTATGAATATCCGTATACTCCGGAAAGTTTTCCTTGGTTTTATGACAAGGAACAATGGATTAAATACCTTGACATGCTGGTTGCCAACCGCATGAATTCCCTGTATCTCTGGAACGGTCATCCGTTTGCATCATTGGTCAAACTGGAAGATTATCCGTTTGCCTTGGAAGTAGACGAAGAGACGTTCAAGAAAAATGAGGAGATGTTTTCTTTTCTAACAGAAGAAGCGGATAAGCGTGGTATCTTTGTGATACAGATGTTTTATAATATTATCCTCTCTAAACCATTTGCAGAGCATTATGGACTGAAAACACAAGACCGTAACCGCCCGATTACCCCTTTGATTGCAGATTATACCCGCAAAAGTATTGCCGCATTTATAGAGAAATATCCGAATGTGGGACTGTTGGTTTGTCTGGGTGAAGCCATGTGCACAGTGGAAGACGATGTGGAATGGTTTACCGAGACCATTATTCCGGGTGTAAAAGACGGATTACAGGCTTTGGGGCGTACCGACGAACCGCCTCTTTTGCTGCGTGCACACGATACGGACTGCAAACTGGTAATGGATGCCGCATTGCCGATATACAAGAATCTCTATACGATGCATAAATATAATGGTGAATCATTAACAACTTATGAACCCCGTGGTCCATGGTCGAAGATTCATACGGATCTGAGTTCTTTAGGCTCCATTCATATCAGCAACGTACATATTCTGGCGAACCTGGAACCGTTCCGCTGGGGTTCTCCGGACTTCGTACAAAAGGCGGTACAAGCGATGCATAATGTACATGGTGCCAATGCGTTGCACCTTTACCCACAGGCTTCATACTGGGACTGGCCTTATACAGCCGACAAGTTGCCGAACGGTGAACGGGAATTTCAACTGGACCGTGACTGGATTTGGTATCAGACGTGGGGACGCTATGCATGGAACTGCCGTCGTGACCGTACAGATGAGATTGGTTACTGGAATCATCAGCTAGGTAAGTTCTACGGAACATCTGATGAGAATGCGGGCAATATTCGCATTGCTTATGAAGAAAGCGGAGAGATTGCTCCGAAGTTATTGCGCCGTTTCGGCATTACGGAGGGAAACCGTCAGACATTGTTACTGGGTATGTTTATGAGCCAGCTTGTCAATCCGTACAAATATACGATCTATCCGGGATTTTATGAAAGTTGCGGACCGGAAGGGGAGAAGTTGATCGAATTTGTAGAGAAAGAATGGAAGAATGAGCCTCATGTAGGTGAAATGCCTCTGGATATTGTTGCTCAGGTGATAGAACACGGTGACAAGGCAATAGCAGCGATCGATAAAGCAGCCACTTCCATCTCTTCCAATAAAGCCGAATTTGCACGTTTGCAGAATGATATGCACTGTTACCGTGAGTTTGCCTATGCGTTTAATCTGAAAGTGAAAGCTGCGAAACTGGTATTAGACTATCAGTGGGGAAAAGACATTAAGAAGCTGGAAGAAGCCATTCCTCTGATGGAACAAAGTCTGGAACACTATCGCAAGTTAGTGGAACTGACCGACGAGCATTATTTATACGCCAACAGTATGCAGACAGCCCAACGCCGTATTCCTATCGGCGGAGATGATGGTCATAATAAGACATGGAAAGAACTGCTGGTACACTACGAAAAAGAATTGGAGAACTTTAAAGCGAACCTTACCATGCTGAAAGAAAAGCAGAATGGCAATGCCGTGACTGAAACGGTAGAGATTGCAGCCTGGACTCCTGCGAATGTGAACTTAATATCGAATTATCCGACAGTTAAACTGGATGAAGGAACCTCTTTATTCACAGACCTTTCGGGTAAAATAGAAGCGATTGCTCCCGAACTGAAAGGAATGAAGGCATTCCGCTTCAATGGAAATGAACAACGGGAGAAAGGGACAAGCATTACTTTTGAAACGAATGATCCGGTCAAACTGCTGGTTGCTTATTTCAAAGACGATCAGAAGAAGTATGCAAAGGCTCCCAAACTGGAGATTGATGCTTCTGCTAACGATTACGGTCAGGCTGAACCGGTATTGACAAATGCCATTCATATTAGTGGAATGCCGTTGGCAAATGTACATGCATATAGCTTCCCGGCTGGAAAACATACGTTGATGTTGCCTAAAGGCTATCTTCAGGTCCTTGGATTTACAGCTGCGGAAATGAAAACTCGTAATGCCGGATTAGCCGGAGACGAAGAAACAATGGATTGGTTGTTTTACTAATGAGCACTTGTTGTAAGTCCATATTTAGTTTCAAGCAATGAAACTGTTTGTTTCTCGGTGTGAAACCATTAGTTTCATGCCTTGAAACCTTTTGTTTCGAGCAATGAAACTAATGGTCACAACTTAGATAAAGATGATAGATAAAAGTATAATGAAGAAGTTATTACTGACATTATTTAGTATAGTTACTGTATGCACTCTGCATGCGCAACGTGAAGAAGTTACGCAGGAACGGATGGAGCAGATTTATGAGGAGGTAAAGACGCCCTATAAGTACGGACTTGCCGTTGCCCCGACCGACAATTATCATAAGATTGATTGTCCCACAGTATTCCGTCAGGGAGACAAGTGGCTGATGACGTACGTCGTTTATAATGGCAAGACCGGAACGGATGGCCGTGGATACGAAACCTGGATAGCAGAAAGTGATAATCTGCTTGAATGGCATACTCTTGGACGCGTACTTTCCTATCGGGACGGAAAATGGGACTGTAATCAGCGTGGCGGATTTCCTGCGCTGCCGGATATGGAATGGGGAGGAAGCTACCAGCTCCAGACTTATAAAGGTCGTCACTGGATGACTTACATCGGTGGCGAAGGTACAGGGTATGAAGCCGTAAAAGCACCACTCTTTGTCGGACTGGCATCTACCAAAGGAGATATTTCCACGGCTCACGAATGGGAGTCTTTAGACAAACCTATTTTAAGCATTCATGATAAAGAGGCACAGTGGTGGGAAAAGCTGACCCAATATAAAAGTACTGTTTACTGGGATAAAGACAAAACCTTAGGGGCTCCGTTTGTGATGTTCTACAATGCGGGAGGGCGCCATCCGGAAACGGACTTAAAAGGAGAACGGGTAGGTATCGCACTCTCCAAGGATATGAAAACATGGAAACGCTATCCCGGCAATCCGGTCTTTGCGCACGAAGCGGACGGAACGATCACCGGAGATGCTCACATTCAGAAAATGGGCGACGTGTATGTGATGTTTTATTTCTCTGCTTTTGAACCCTCGCGCAAGTATAAAGCTTTTAATACGTTTGCTGCAAGTTATGATCTGGTCAACTGGACAGACTGGCATGGGGCTGATTTGATTATCCCGTCTAAGAATTATGACGAATTGTTTGCACATAAAAGTTATGTAATCAAACACGATGGAGTAGTTTATCATTTTTATTGTGCAGTGAATAATGCCGAACAGCGTGGTATCGCTGTTGCCACGAGCCAACCGATGGGACGTTCCGCAGTCCGCTTCCCGAAACCTGAAACAAAGAACCGTCGGATGATCACTGAACTGAATGAAGGCTGGAAAACTTGGTTAATTGACAATTCACAATTAACAATCGACAATTCAAAAGACCATTCAAAGGATAATCACCAATCACCGATTACCAACCGTCAATCATCAGTTATCGATTGTCGAATCCCCCATAACTGGGATGACTATTACGGTTATCGCCAACTAACTCATGGCAACCTACACGGAACAGCCATGTACGTAAAAGACTTCTCTCTCGATAATTGTCAATTGTCAACTGTCAATAGTCAATTAAAAAGGTATTTCCTGCGTTTTGAAGGAGTGGGTACGTATGCTACTATTAAAGTGAACGGACATGACTTCGGACGTCATCCGGTAGGGCGTACTACGTTGACATTGGACGTGACCGATGCACTGAAACAAGGAACAAATCGTCTGGAAGTAAAAGCGGAGCATCCGGAAATGATAGCCGATATGCCGTGGGTATGTGGTGGATGTTCGTCAGAGTGGGGATTTAGTGAAGGCTCTCAGCCGTTAGGAATATTCCGTCCGGTAGTGCTGGAGGTAACAGATGAGATTCGTATTGAACCTTTCGGAGTACACATCTGGAATGATGAAAAGGCGGCTAATATATTTGTAGAAACAGAGGTGAAGAACTATGGTAAGACCGAGGAAACGATAGAGGTAGTTAATAAATTGAGTAATGAGGATGGAAAACAAGTATTCCGTCTGGTAGAGAAAGTGACATTGGCTCCGGGAGAAATGAAGGTAATTCGCCAACAGGCTCCTGTAGAAAATCCTGTTTTATGGGATACGGAGAATCCATATCTTTATAAACTGGCAAGTATGATTAAGCGTGATACTAAAACAACGGATGAGATTTCAACTCCGTTCGGTATCCGTACGATCAGTTGGCCGGTGAAGAGAAATGATGGAGATGGTCGCTTTTACCTGAATGAAAAGCCTGTCTTTATCAATGGCGTATGCGAGTATGAACATCAGTTCGGACAGAGTCATGCATTCAGTAAAGAACAGGTAGCTGCAAGAGTGAAGCAAATACGTGCGGCAGGTTTTAATGCCTTTCGTGATGCCCACCAGCCACATCATCTCGATTATCAGAAATATTGGGATGAAGAAGGAGTCTTGTTCTGGACACAGCTTTCTGCCCACGTGTGGTATGATACTCCGGAGTTTCGTGAGAATTTTAAAAAGCTGCTTCGTCAATGGGTGAAGGAACGTCGTAATTCTCCGTCAGTAGTGATATGGGGATTACAGAATGAGAGTACATTGCCTCGTGAATTTGCACAGGAGTGTAGTGAAATCATTCGTGAAATGGACCCCACAGCACGTACAATGCGTATCATTACCACTTGCAACGGAGGTGAAGGGACTGACTGGAATGTAATTCAGAATTGGAGCGGTACATATGGAGGAGATGTTACGAAGTATGGAAAGGAACTTTCGCAGAAGAACCAGTTACTGAATGGAGAATATGGTGCCTGGAGAAGCATTGATCTGCATACGGAACCTGCGGAATTCGACGCAAATGGTGTATGGAGTGAGAGCCGTATGTGCCGGTTGATGGAAACAAAGATTCGTCTGGCGGAACAGGTCAAAGACAGTGTTTGCGGACAGTTTCAATGGATTTTCAGCAGTCATGACAATCCCGGACGTCGTCAGCCGGATGAGGCATACCGGAAAATAGATAAGGTAGGCCCGTTCAACTATAAAGGACTGGTGACTCCGTGGGAAGAACCATTGGACGTATATTATATGTATCGTGCCAACTATGTTTCGGCAGCTAAGGACCCGATGGTATATCTGGTATCACATACTTGGGCGGACCGTTTTGAGAAAGGACGCCGTCGGGCTACGATCGAAGCATACAGCAATTGTGATTCTGTATTGCTTTATAATGATATGTCCAATGAAAAAGTGACTTATCTGGGACGTAAAAAGAATAATGGCACAGGTACTCACTTTATGTGGGAGAATCGGGATATTCGTTATAATGTACTTCGTGCTGTAGGATATTATAAAGGAAAAGCTGTTGCCGAAGACATTCTTGTACTCAACGGTCTGGAACAAGCTCCTCATTTCGGGATATTGTATCAGGACACAAAACCTCTATTGAAAGGTGAGGACGGATATAATTACCTGTATCGCATCAACTGTGGGGGAGATGATTTTACAGATAGTTTTGGTCAGTTATGGATGCAGGATAATACCAATTACTCCCGTTCATGGGCAGCAAGCTTCAACGAGTTGAATCCATACCTTGCAAGTCAGCGCACTACGAATGATCCGATTCGGGGAAGTCGTGACTGGAAATTGTTTCAGTATTTCCGTTTTGGCCGCCATCAACTGGAATACAATTTCCCGGTAGCTGATGGAATGTATCGAATCGAATTTTACTTCACAGAACCTTGGCATGGAACAGGAGGCAGTGCTTCTGCCGATTGTGAAGGATTGCGCATTTTTGATGTTGCAGTGAATGACTCTGTGGTATTGGATGATCTTGACATTTGGGCTGAAAGTGGTCACGATGGAGCTTGTAAAAAAGTAGTATACGCTATTGTAAAAGGCGGATTATTGAAAATACATTTTCCGGAAGTGAAAGCGGGGCAGGCTTTGATTTCGGGTATTGCTATTGCTTCTGCCAATTCGGATTCGAAACCGACTCTATTTCCCGCATCAGACTGGAATTGGGAGAAGGCAAGTAAAGAAGTGATGGAGAAAACTCCGAAAGAATTGCTTCCCGAAGACAAAAATGCTCGTGTCAGCATAGCTTACGAAGCGGAAGCTGCTGTACTGAAAGGAAAATTCCAGAAGAAAGAACACCGCAAACAGATGGGTGTTTTCTTTGGTAAAGGAAAAGGTAACAGTATTGAATGGAATGTTTCTACAGGATTGGCACAAGTCTATGCACTTCGTTTTAAATATATGAATACTACCGAAAAACCGATGCCTGTATTAATGAAGTTCATTGATTCAAAAGGAGTGGTATTGAAAGAGGATGTACTTACCTTCCCCAAAACACCGGACAAATGGAAGATGATGAGTACCACCACCGGTACATTTATTAATGCCGGACATTATAAGGTACTGCTTTCAGCAGAGAATATGGATGGTTTGGCATTTGATGCGTTGGATATTCAGTAATTCCACCAAATTACAACACTAAAAGTAACGGGATGCAAAGACGTTTTATATAGCTTTCTGTATCCCGTTTCTTATTTTGTCCTTTTCTTATAAATAGAATATAAATGTTATTTTTTTAAGATTCGATGCTCGAATTTTAATTATCCTGAATGTGGATTTTAAATAATCTCTATATTTGAAATTAAAAACAAGATAGACAATGGAAAGCGATATACCAAGGTACAATTTAACGGTTGATTATAAAGTGGGAGAAGGATTCGGGGAAAACTTGCTAGGGTATAAAAATGTTCATTGTAAAATAGAGGCCGGTTTCTTTATTCTTTGTACGAAAGGGACAATACAAGCAACGATTAATGGGAATCACTATAATATTGTCGAAAACGATTTAATTACCTTACCACCTAATTATTTTATGGAAATTCATGAGTTTTCGTCTGATATTCATATTTATTACGCAGGCTTCTCTTTTCAGTTTATAGAAAATATTAATTTGATGAAGTCCACCCAACATCTGCTTCCGATAATCATGCAAAATCCGGTTATCAAATTATCTCCGCTGCAAGCCAATAGCTATAAACTGTTTTATGAATCATCGATTCTTGCATACACTTCGGCCAGAACATTGGCTAACAAAGAGATTGTAAAAGCTGTTCTCACCATGTTTGTAGAAGGAGCGACCGAAATTTACAAATTGCAGAATAAATGGTATATATCATCTCAATCAAGAAAATATGAGATATATCAGGAATTCATACAACTGGTTATGAGGTATTATACTGTTCATCATGGTACCTCTTTTTATGCCAGTCACTTAGGACTTACTCTGCCTCATTTTTGTTCAACAATCAAGAAGGCAGCGGGGAATACTCCGTTAGAAATAATTGCTTCTGTTATCCTGATGGATGCCAAGTCCCGTTTAAAGTCAAGCAATGAGCCTGTGAAAAACATAGCTTTGTCCCTGGGATTCAATAACATCTCTTTCTTCAATAAGTTTTTTAAGCAGCATACCGGTGTCACTCCACAAAAATATAGAGGCCACTAATCTTCTGCTTGCCTTTTGAATGGCAGGGTAACACTAAAACAGCTGCCTTTCCCAACTTCTGATTCAACGGAAATTTCTCCTTGCAGATGTTCGGCAATCGTTTTGCAGATAGAAAGCCCCAAACCGGTTCCCTGCTTAAATGTATCTACCTTATAGAAACGGTCGAATATTTCTTTTTGGCATTCCTGCGGAATCCCCGAACCAGTATCTTCCACAAATACATGAACTGAGTCTGCATGGATAGAATCAACAGTATAACCGAAATGAATATATCCTTTTTCTGTAAACTTGCGGGCATTATTAATGAAATTACATACTACTTGTTTCAGACGTGTAGCATCTGTGTTGATATAGACATCTTCATCGGGCAATATTGCTCTAATATCGATTTCAGATGTAGATTTCACAGCCTGTTCTTTCTCTATATCTATCATTAGAGACTTTAGAGAACAATCTGTGAAAGTAAATTTAATAGTATCTGATTCAATCTTGGATAAATCAAGTATGTCATCAATCAGCCTTAGTAAGTGTTCGCTGTTGACGCTGATTAACCTCACAAAATCGGCACGTTCTTCCTCACTTAATCCATCATAACTGGAACCGATTACATCAGAGAAGCCTACTATTGCATTCAATGGTGTACGAATCTCATGGCTCATATTTGCTAAAAAAGCCATTTTAAGGCGGTCACTTTCTTCTGCTTTCTTACGGGCCTCTATCAAAGTGTTTTCTATGTCTTTATATTCTTGGATACTCAGACAGATTCCCACTAATCGATAGGGATGTCCGGAGATGTTTGCAATATAAGTGGATTGACCCTCAAACCATTCCCAAGTGCCGTCTCCGCGGCGCAAACGGAATGGTACGGTTTTATCAAAAGTTGTATTGCCGCTAAGTTGCACAACAAAGGCATCGGTCATGGTTTGTCGGTCGTCCGGATGAATCATATTCACATATTCCTCCATTGTCAAAGTATTGTTTTCTCCTGCCGGAATACCTAAATGCTCAAAATAACGATCGTCAAGGGTAAATTCACTTCGGCTTATATCGTAATACCAGGGATATATTCTAGTTCTTTGTAAAGCGGTATTCAAGATATACTCTTGTGTTAGTTCTACTGTAATATTGCGGAAAAAGAATAAGATCTTTTTTAATTTACCTTCCTCCCTAATTGTTGCAAATTCCCCTCTGATAGGAAATTGGGTATAATCAACCTGTTCTTGCATAAAAGTATGTTCAGGCAATGAATAAGTTTTTTCTCCTTGACAAATCTTTTGCAGAATAGTCGAGAGTATATCTTCCTTCTTGTTTAGCAGTTTAAATAAATGATTGGCAGGAAGAGGAAGTATCTCATTGACTGATGGGTGAACATGAAGCTCTGTTAGAGCCTGCTGATTAAGTTGAATGACTTCTCCACCAACATCAAATATGATAACTCCATCGGGTAAAATACTTAGTAATTCATCATAATAGAGCGTTTGTTTGTTCTCTTCCATTTCTTTTGGTTTTTAATGCAAATATATAGGATGACGTATATGTTCATAACAAAGAAAGCTATTTCTTAGAATATAATGCCATATTTACAGGACTTTTTGGGACTACTTACGGAGCTATTTAGAATTGCAACATATTTAATGTTAATATGATATTCATATTTTAATATTCAATGCTCCAATATTAATTAGACGATTATTCATATATTGAATCATACAAAAGAATGGCAGAATGAGAACTTATAAAAAGGCAATTCTGTTTTGAAATGATTTTGGCTTTATAAGTAAGTTTACTGTGAAGGAATAAAAAAGAGGAAAACCATCCGTCTTCCTCTTTCTATTTATTATTTAGTGAGTTTTATGCCATTTATTTGCCAGTCTTTTTCAGACGTACCTTCCGTGAAGTTGAATCGTTTTGTATCGAAAGGCAGTGGCTCGAATGTGAGTGAGAACTCGGCTTCTCCGCTTTCGGGCAAAAAGAAATGTTCACCGGGAGTAAGCCCATCGGCCTTCTTTAGAGTGTATGATCCCCCTTTTTCATCTGTCAACTGGGCATTTGTGCTTACTTGTATCCAGTATTTAGGTATATAGTACGCATAGAAGTGGATGATTGTGGCCGTATCAGTTAGTTCTACTTGTTTCACTTCAAGAATATCAGTATTGGTTGATTCTGTAACCGGATGATTAACAATCTTGTCATTGGTCCCTTGAGTTATACTCATCTCGCGTTTGGGTACATCCAGATATCTGCGCATTTTAAGTTTTAGGCTACCCTTACCATATCCCGACCACATTTTCATGATTTTTCCTTCCGGAGAAATGAGAACATAATTGGGAATACCATTGACATCATATACCGCAGACAGCCCGGCATTCTGTTTCAGGTCGCTTAGGTTTTGCCAAGTCATCTCATGTTGTGCAGAAGCAGCCTTCCATCGGCTCTTGGTATCCGAGCTCAAACTGACAATAGTGAGTCGGTCTTTATATTGTTCATGAATCTCTCTCATTTCGGGCAGAGCCATGATACAAGGTCCGCAACCGCTACTCCAAAAATCAAGAAGTATGAATTTCCCCTTAAAGTCAGCTAAATGGTGAACATTTCCGTCCAGATCGAAAAGATCGGAATCTGCCATTTCATCTCCTTCTTTTACTGTCTTTGGAGGGAAAAGATTGACTGTTATTTCTTGTCCTGTTATGGAAGCTTTCTGTTCTTCGTTCAATCTGTTATACAAAGCCAGTATTTCTTCTTTATCAGTAAACTTAGGATTGTACTTTACAGACATGCTTAAACCAAATAACTTATCCATCCAAATATTGGAAATAGGGAGTTCCTGCATCAGCTTCACTTCCCGTTTATCAATAATAGCCGATATGCTGTCCGATTTTGCCCGTATTGCTTTTCGTTCGGCTTCCGGAGCAGAACGCATATTGATAGCCAGGCGTTGGAATTCGTCCCATAAGTCACGTGAGTTTTCGATAAATCGATTATACTCTTGCTGTTCTTTCACCGGACTCTCTACTTTCCATGTGTAAATCAAAGTGTTTGTACCTGTTACTTTTATTTTGGCGTTGGGAGTTGCATAAATCTCCAGAGACATCGGAGGAAAATCCGCTTCACGGTTACACATAAGTGACAATTGATCCATACCACTTTCTCCTGCATTTCGCTTGAAAAAGAACGTTCCATTCCGTATTGTGTCCGAAGCAACGACACTTCCTACACGTCCATCCGTTAAAAACAAAGAAACCAGAGTTCCATCTTTCACTCCTTTTACATCGCCTTCAATTGTATACTCATTTTGTGCTTGCGAAGCGAGACTACTTAATAAAAGGAGGCTGCTGAATAGTAGTTTTTTCATAATAAAAATATTAGAATTAGTTATAAGTCACAAGGTAGAGCTTTTCATCATAGAGTGTTTCTTCTTTTATTATTCTTTAATATTTCTGTAAAAGAAAGGGGTACAAAATGCCCTTTCGTCCGTCTACTTGATATGAAGAAAAAAGAACGAATGAGAATATATACTTTACTGCTTGGCGCATTGATTGCTTGCCCGATGCAGGCACAAACAACGCATGACTGGGAGAATCATCATGTTCTCCAGATCAATCGTGAACCGGCACGAGCTGCTTTTATTCCTTTTTCCACGCAGAAAGGAGATTGTTCTATGTCTCTGGATGGAATCTGGAAGTTCCGTTGGACTCCTGTGCCTGATGAAAGAATCATAGATTTCTATCAGGCAAACTTCAATGATAAAAGCTGGAAAGATTTTCCTGTCCCTGCTAATTGGGAAGTGAATGGATATGGTACACCTATTTACGTATCTGCAGGTTACCCATTCAAAATAGATCCTCCGCGAGTGATGGGAGAGCCAAAGGCTGACTATACCACTTATAAAGAACGAAATCCGGTCGGACAGTATCGGCGTACATTCGTTTTGCCTGTCGGATGGGAAGCAGACGGACAGACTTTTCTGCGCTTTGAAGGAGTGATGAGTGCTTTTTATGTATGGATAAATGGCGAACGGGTGGGATATAGTCAGGGAAGTATGGAGCCTAGTGAATTTAATATTACCAGTTATTTGAAGACTGGTGAGAATCAGATTGCGCTGGAAGTTTACCGATATAGTGACGGATCATACCTTGAAGATCAGGACTTCTGGCGTTTTGGTGGTATTCATCGTAGCATTCATCTGATACATACACCTGATATTCGCATCCGTGATTATGCTATACGTACTCTTCCTGCATCTGCCGGTGAGTATAAAGACTTTATTTTGCAGATTGATCCTCAATTTAATATATACGGAGGTATGACCGGAAAAGGATATACAATACAAGGTATGTTGAAAGACGCGACCGGAAAAGTAATTGTAACGTTACAGGGAGAGGTTGAAGACATATTGGATTTAGAACATAAAGCCAGCCGGATGAATGAATGGTATCCGCAGCGTGGGCCACGTAAGATGGGACGTTTGTCAACTGTTATAAAATCCCCGGAGAGATGGACGGCAGAAACCCCTTATCTCTACAAGTTACACTTGGCTTTGTTAAATCCGGAAGGAAAAGTGATAGAGCAGACAGAACAGTCAGTAGGTTTCCGTTCTGTGGAAATTAAAAAAGGACAGCTACTGATTAATGGTAATCCGGTCCGCTTTAGAGGTGTAAACCGTCATGAACACGATCCGAGGACAGCACGTGTTATGAGTGAAGAAAGAATGCTTCAGGATATACTTTTAATGAAACAGGCGAACATCAACGCTGTCCGAACCAGCCATTATCCCAATGTGAGCCGTTGGTATGAACTTTGTGACAGTTTAGGGCTGTATGTGATGGATGAAGCGGATATTGAAGAGCACGGTCTACGCGGAACACTGGCTAGTACACCCGATTGGCATGCTGCATTTATGGATCGTGCAGTCCGCATGGCAGAACGTGATAAGAATTATCCGAGTATCGTGATGTGGAGTATGGGAAATGAAAGCGGTTACGGCCCCAACTTTGCGGCCATTTCTGCATGGCTACACGATTTTGACCCTACACGCCCTGTACATTATGAGGGCGCACAAGAAGTGGATGGTGAGCCTGACCCGAAGACGGTCGATGTAATCAGCCGTTTTTATACTCGTGTGAAACAAGAATATTTGAATCCCGGCATTGCAGAAGGAGAAGACAAGGAGCGTGCGGAAAATGCACGCTGGGAACGGCTGTTGGAAATAGCGGAACGTACTAATGATGACCGTCCGGTAATGACAAGCGAATATGCACATTCGATGGGTAATGCATTGGGAAACTTCAAAGAATATTGGGATGAAATATATAGTAATCCACGCATGTTGGGCGGTTTCATCTGGGATTGGGTAGATCAAGGTATTTATAAGGAATTGTCAGATGGACGTATCATGGTGGCGTATGGTGGAGACTTCGGTGATAAACCGAATCTGAAAGCTTTCTGTTTTAATGGCTTATTGATGAGTGACCGTGAAACGACTCCGAAATATTGGGAAGTAAAGAAGGTATATGCTCCGGTTCAGTTGGCAGTCAACAATGGGCAATTGATCATTACAAACAGGAATCATCATATAGATTTGTCTCAATATCGTTGCTTGTGGACACTGTCGATAGATGGCAAACAGAAGGAACAGGGAGAAATCGCATTACCGGAAATAGCTCCCGGAAAGAGCGAAGCGGTCGCTTTACCCGTTTTCCCTAGGAACTTAATGAAGACACGTTCCGATTGTCAACTAAAAGTAAGCATCGTTTTGAAATCTGATGCTCTTTGGGCGAAAGCAGGACACGAGGTAACTTGGGAACAGTTTTGCTTGCAGAAAGGGGATTTGTTATCTGCTGATGTAGTCAATAAAGGAACACTGCAAATAAATGAGGATGATAAAACTCTATTGATTAACGGACGAAGTTTTTCTGTTCAGTGGGAAAAGGGAGTAACCGGAAGTATGACCTCTCTTATATATAATGAAAAAGAGATGTTGGCTCATTCAGATGATTTTCCGGTTCAGCCAGTCACACAAGTCTTTCGTGCTCCGACAGATAATGATAAGAGTTTTGGAAACTGGTTGGCAAAAGACTGGAAATTGCATACAATGGATAATCCCCGGATTAACCTGGAGTCTTTCAATCATGAAGAACGTGCAGATGGAGCAATTATAGTCAGGATACGGACAACTAATTTATATAAGGAGGGGAGAGTAACAACGACATCAGTTTATACAATTTCCTCTGATGGAACCATTGATCTGAAAACTACTTTCTTACCACAAGGAGTGCTCCCGGAATTGCCTCGTCTAGGACTTGCATTTTGCCTGTCTCCGGCTTGTAATACGTTTACATGGTATGGAAGAGGACCGCAAGATAATTATCCCGATCGAAAGACATCTGCTGCAATAGGGCTTTGGAAGAGAACAGTAGCAGAACAGTATGTACATTATCCTCGCCCACAGGATAGTGGAAATAAGGAAGAAGTGCAGTTTCTTACGTTGACAGATAAACATAATAAAGGTATTCGTGTAGACGCTGTAGAAAATGTATTCTCTGCATCCGCTTTGCATTATACCGCACAGGATTTATATAAAGAAACACACGACTGCGATTTAAAGCCACGTCCCGAGGTCATTCTCAGTATGGATGCTGCTGTACTTGGATTAGGGAATAGCAGTTGTGGACCAGGCGTGCTGAAAAAGTATGCTATTGAGAAAAAAGAACATACACTGCATGTACGCATAAGCAAACTGTAAAATAAGATTTGATACAAATAAATAGTAACTAACACAATAATAAAAGTAATAATGAGAAAAGTAACCACTTTATTATCGACTTTAGCATTGGCAACTACGCTGGCTGCTCAAAATCTTCCGCAAACGGAACGACAATACCTTTCCGGTCACGGATGTGATGATATGGTAGAATGGGACTTCTTCTGTACTGACGGACGTAATTCAGGCAAATGGACAAAGATCGGTGTACCATCTTGTTGGGAGTTGCAAGGCTTTGGTACCTATCAGTATGGAATCACCTTTTATGGCAAAGCATTTCCCGAAGGCGTTGCTGATGAGAAAGGAATGTATAAATATGAGTTCGAAGTTCCCGAGAAGTTTCGCGGGCAACAGGTGAATCTTGTATTCGAGGCTTCAATGACAGATACCGAAGTCAAAGTAAACGGACGGAAGGTTGGTTCGAAACATCAGGGAGCTTTCTATCGTTTTTCATACAATGTCACTGATTTCCTTAAATACGGAAAAAAGAACCTCTTGGAAGTAACAGTGTCTAAAGAAAGCGAAAATGCCAGTGTGAATCTTGCCGAACGTCGTGCCGATTACTGGAATTTTGGTGGTATCTTCCGCCCGGTATTCCTGGAAGTGAAACCTGCCATTAATTTGCGACATATCGCAATTGATGCGCAAATGGATGGAACCTTCCGTGCCAATTGTTACACAAATATATCCAATGATGGAATGAGTATCCGTGCCCAGATTCTGGATAATAAAGATAAGAAACTGGTAGAAACGACTGTACCGGTGAAGGCAGGAGGGGATTGGACATCGTTACAATTAAATGTTCCAAATCCGGCTTTGTGGACAGCGGAAACTCCCAATCTTTATAAAGCTCAGTTCTCCCTGCTTGATAAGAATGGCAAAGTGTTGCACAATGAAACTGAAAAATTTGGTTTTCGCACTATTGAAGTACGCGAAAGTGACGGACTATATATAAATGGAGTACGCATCAATGTACGGGGTGTCAATCGTCATAGTTTCCGTCCGGAAAGTGGCCGTACGCTAAGTAAAGCAAAGAATATCGAAGATGTTCTTTTGATGAAAGACATGAATATGAATTCTGTTCGCCTGAGTCATTATCCTGCCGATCCGGAGTTTCTGGAAGCATGTGATTCTCTGGGACTTTATGTGATGGATGAATTAGGTGGCTGGCATGGCAAATATGATACCCCGACCGGAGTACGACTGATTGAAGGAATGATAGAGCGGGATGTTAACCATCCGTCTATTATTTGGTGGAGCAACGGTAATGAAAAAGGATGGAATACCGAACTCGATGGGGAATTTCATAAATACGACCCGCAAAAACGTCCGGTGATTCACCCGCAAGGTAATTTTTCCGGTTTTGAAACCATGCACTATCGTTCTTACGGTGAAAGTCAGAATTACATGCGTTTGCCGGAAATCTTCATGCCGACAGAATTCCTCCATGGTTTGTACGATGGTGGTCACGGTGCCGGATTGTACGACTATTGGGAAATGATGCGCAAACATCCCCGCTGCATCGGTGGATTCCTTTGGGTACTGGCAGATGAGGGAGTGAAACGTGTCGATATGGATGGTTTCATTGATAATCAAGGGAACTTCGGTGCTGATGGCATTGTAGGGCCACATCATGAAAAAGAGGGTAGTTTCTATACAATCAAGCAGTTATGGAGTCCGGTACAAATTATGAATACTTCTATTGACAAGCAGTTTGACGGTAAATTCTCTGTAGAAAACCGCTATGATTACCTGAACCTGAATACTTGTCGCTTCCTCTGGAAACAGGTGAAGTTTCCTACTGCAACAGATACTTCTAATACAACCACTCAAGTTCTGAAAGAAGGAGAGGTACAAGGAAGTGATGTGGCAGCTCATTCAACAGGGATACTGGATATTAAAACAACCATTCTTCCGAATGCTGATGCCCTTTTCCTTACAGCGATTGACAAATACGGTCATGAGCTATGGCGCTGGACTTTCCCTGTAGATAAATTGAATCAGACGAACGAAGTGTTTTCTCCTCTATCTGGTAAAGCAACATATTCAGAAACGGAAAATGAGCTGACTGTGAAAGCGAAGAATCATACTTTCATTTTCTCAAAGAGAGATGGCCAACTAAAAGGTGTATCAGTGAACAATCATAAGATCAGCTTTGCCAATGGACCTCGTTTCATTGGTGCCCGTCGTGCGGACCGTTCTTTGGATCAATTTTACAATCACGATGACGAAAAGGCAAAAGAAAAAGACCGTACTTATAGTGAATTCCCTGATGCCGCAGTATTTACCAAACTAGAGGTAAAAGAAGACGGAGGAAACCTGATTGTTACTGCAAATTATAAATTGGGGAATCTTGATAAAGCACAATGGACAATCAATCCCAATGGAGAGGCGGCATTGGATTATACGTACAATTTCTCCGGTGTGGTAGATTTAATAGGAATCTGCTTCGACTATCCCGAGGATCAGGTCATCAGCAAACGATGGCTGGGAGCAGGACCATACCGTGTATGGCAAAACCGTATTCATGGTACGCAATACGACGTATGGGAAAATGACTACAACGATCCTATTCCGGGTGAAACATTTACCTATCCTGAATTCAAAGGATATTTCGACAGCGTCTCCTGGATGAATATCCGTACAAAAGAAGGTACTATCAGTCTGACCAATGAGACTCCGGATTCCTATATCGGAGTATATCAGCCGCGTGACGGTCGTGACCGATTACTTTATACGCTTCCTGAAAGTGGAATCTCTGTCTTGGATGTGATTCCTCCTGTACGTAATAAAGTAAATTCCACAGATCTGTGCGGTCCTTCTTCACAACCCAAATGGGTAAATGGTCCGCAGACCGGTCGAATCATTTTCCGGTTTATGGAATAAATGAAATAAAGAGGTTGTGTCAAAACGCTGGCACAACCTTTTTTTATGCACAAAGCCCAGACTTTCACAAGCCCGGGCTTTGTTATTACCCAAAGTTTTTGTATCTTTAGGCATAAAGTTTTTCGTTATGGCAAAGTTACATTTTCGTCCTTACCTTCCCAACCAAACAGTTCTTTTTCCCGGAAGAATTGATGAAAACATAGCAGCGAA